>ENA-OQIM01000006-OQIM01000006.1-human-gut-metagenome-genome-assembly--contig:-NODE-6-length-51894-cov-2.665192_pt1 | contig 51894 bp, 69 predicted proteins | sample MGYA00242579_ERZ504744 | MGnify/ENA primary metagenome ERZ504744 (study PRJEB26092, sample SAMD00036441) | human gut metagenome | host: Homo sapiens | study: EMG produced TPA metagenomics assembly of the...
AAGATTATCGATTAGAAAACAGTGGAACATTCATTATCAGACAGAAAATGCTGGTGTGTCTGCGCTCAGAAAGGAAAGATGAAATATGACTTCAGCGATTAGTATAGGAAAGCAGGATTTGCTTCCCTTCGAGAAAATCATTATTTTTATGTTGATAAACCGATTTTATCAGACAATGGTGGGAAAGTGGAGATGACATTACGCTGATCACACGTCCGAGAAGATTTGGCAAAACATTGAATATGAGCATGCTGAATTGTTTCTTTTCCAGACAGTATGCAGAAAAAGGTACCATCTTTGAAGGGCTTTCCATCTGGAAACAGGAAAAATACCGCAGACTGCAGGGAACTTATCCGGTGATTTTTCTGAGCTTTGCGGACGTAAAACAGAATAACTATCAAGATGCAGTGCAGAAGATAAAAAATATTATTGTAGATGCTTATCGCCAACATCGGTATTTGGAGCAGGAAGAAATGCTTTACGCAAAATGAAGAAACAGCAGATGCTGGAAATTACAGAAAAAAATGAGTGATGTGACAGCACAGGATGCATTTAAAAAAATCTTTCCAGTTATTTGAATCTTTTATATGGAAAAAAGTTTTGATCTTTCTGGATGAATATGACACGCCCATGCAGGAAGCCTATATTCATGGATACTGGGGTGAATTTGCCGGATTTATGAGAAGCCTTTTCAATGCGACGTTCAAAACAAATCCATATCTGGACCGCGCTGTGATGACTGGAATTACCCGTATTTCCAAAGAATCTGTTTTTTCGGACCTCAATAATCTGACGGTTATTACAACAACATCGGATGCCTATGCAGACTGTTTTGGTTTTACAGAAAAAGAGGTATTTCAATCATTAGATCAATTTGGAATGCCGGAAAAGAAAGAGCTGGTAAAGCAATGGTATGACGGATTTTGCTTTGGCACGCATCGTGATATTTACAATCCGTGGTCTATTACAAATTATCTGAAAGAGAAAAAACTGCGGCCCTACTGGGCAGCTACAAGTTCCAATGGATTGATCAGCAAACTCCTGCAGTCGGCATCGGTAAATATGAAGGAAGAACTGGAAAAACTGATCAACAGACAACAAATTGTAGTTAATTTTGATGAGCAGATTATATTTGGACAATTAGAACAGGATGAAAGTGCGGTATGGAGTCTGTTGGTGGCAAGCGGTTATCTGAAAGTGGAGGAGATTGAATACAGAGGACTGACGCTGGAGCCGTGGTATTCTCTTTCCATCACAAATCTGGAGACTGTGAGCATGTTTTCGAATATGTTCAAAAGCTGGTTTGCAGCGGCATCTGCCAATTATAATGAATTTATCAAAGCATTGCTGAATGGGGATGTAAAAGCGATGAACCTCTATATGAATGATATTGCACTTGCTACATTTAGTAATTTTGATGCTGGAAAACATGCGTCCGAGCGGAGCCAGCCAGAGCGGTTTTATCATGGATTTGTACTTGGGCTGCTGGTGGAAGTGCGAGATCTTTATGAGGTGCGTTCCAATCGGGAAAGTGGGTATGGAAGATACGATGTGATTCTAATTCCCAGAAATTTGGATCGAGATGCTATGATTCTGGAATTTAAAGTAAAAGAAACGGAAGAAAAAACGCTGCAGGAAACGGTACAAAAAGCACTGGCGCAGATTGAAATAAAGAAATACGACGCGGAACTGAAAGAACGGGGAATCCCAAAAGAAAGAATCCGGCATTATGGATTTGCGTTTGAAGGGAAAAAGGTATTAATTGGGTAATAGAAAACGCTGTCAATGCTTCTCTGGAAGGGGAAGCGGGACAGCGTTTTTCTGTTAATTGTGATTAGAGTACCATTTGAAGCAGCATCACCAAAAGCGGCATCGTCACAATAGAAGCCAGCGTGGTAACAACATTGATGGCACTGGCATAGCGTGAATCGTTTCCGTATACCTGACACATCTGTGTAACTGTAGAGACAGATGGCGTGATGACGGCGAGAAAAACAATCAGAATCAGCGTCGGTCCGTCTGCAGAAAGATCGGCAAGATGGCTGATTTTCAGAAGAACAAGCGCCATCAGCGGAACGGCGATCAGGCGGAGAAAGGTCACGAAGTAAATCCGTTTATTCGCAAAAATCTGCCGGAAGTCCATACCGGCAAAAAGCATACCCGTAACAATCATACTGGCAGGGCCAACCATGCTTCCGACAGAATGAAGCGTATTGTTGACCAGCGCAGGAAGCCGGATGCCCGTGAAAAAAAGAAGAATTCCGACGAAAATAGAAATAATATTGAGGTTCAGAACAATCTTCTTCCAGTCATAGGAAGTCTCCCGGCTGATCACCTTTTTGCAGTGCGTCCAGAAAAAGACAAGCTGTACACTCATATAAACACAGCTGTAAAGCACCCATTCCGCTCCTAAAACAGCCGTCACAAGCGGCACAATCAGATTGCCGGAATTGGAGTAGTAAACAGAAGTTATCTCAACCGCATCCAAATGAAACACCCGTCCAAGAGCTGAAACCGCAAAAAGAAGCACAACCTGCATCAGAAGCGAAGCCGCAAACGCAACCAGCAGCCCCCGCACCGTTTCCGGCGTGTAATCGACCTGAAACGCATTCAGAATCACGCAGGGAATGATCAGGTACAGCACAATTTTCGACAGAACTTTGCTGTCCTCATCCTTTAAAAGTCCGGCTTTTACGATTAAAAAGCCCATAAAAATCATAAGAAAAAGCTGCGCGATCTGCTGCGCAAGAAGAATACTGATCGTCATAAAAATCTCCATATGTGTGCCTTATAGAAAATATTATAAGGTGGAGAAGAGGGGATTTCAATTTCTTTTTGAGAGATTTGGGTCGAAATAATGGTGAAAATATAAGAAAAATGGCTGTTGACCAAAAGAAAATGCTGTCATATAATATATTCGACAAGAGAGCCGTTGGTCAGTGTACACCTGACCGCCGGATAAAGCTTCTAACTAAAAATAGCGCCTAACTTTACCAGAGCAGGGGCGCTATTTTGATTTGACAAAATTACACGATTGCAATATAATATACTTAACAAGACAGCCGGAAGGTGAGCGCAATCACCCGATCTGGCGAAAATATTAAATAGCTATAAGAAGTGGCCATCCATGCTTACCAGAGAGCAGGATGGCCATTTCTTAATTTCTATAATAAAGGAAGGCTGAATTATAGTCAAGAAATTTTTGCGATTTTAAAACAAAGTAATAAAAAGTGTGATATAATAACCTCATAATGAAAAGTAAAATTCCGCCTATTTTTCTACATTGTAGGCGGCAATTTTACATCTGTCAGTTAGTGAAACCTAATAAAAGTAAGAAAGAGGTACCCGCCCATGATGGAATACACCAGCAAATACTGGAACATGCTGACTCCTTTAATAAAGAAAAGCCTGCGAAAACGTTACGGCAAAGCGAAAACCACCCAGCTTCTCCGCAAAACCAACCAGATCTACCGCGACCTGCTTCGCCGCGCCGATGATATCGGAAAGGACAACCCGATGGCGTCGAATCTCTATGAAGGCCTTATCTTCCTCGCCCTGTGGGATGCATCCGACCGGAAAATCTCTGTGGAGGAACTGCGTACAATCTCAGAGGAGATGATGTCCTTCCCGCTTCTGAAAGCCATGGGCCTGATGATTAATGCGAATAAGAAGAGCGGCATGGCGCGGATTGCGAAGATGATGCATAAGGATGCCGCCTGGCTGGAAGCACATCCGCAGTATAAGGCGTATTCGTGGGATTTTCATTTTGATGAGACGAAGCATCAGGACGGTTTTTATTACCACTTCACCCAATGTCCCCTGAACACCTTCGCCCGAAAAGAGGGCTATCTGGAAGTGCTGCCGATTATGTGCGACATTGATTACAAGACAGCAGCCCTGATGCATGCAAAGCTCCATCGTGACCATACGCTGGCAGGCGGCGGTGAGGTCTGTGATTACTGGTTCGTGGGGGACAAGGTGGAAAATCCGAAATAAAATAAGACCGGGACGGAACCGGTGAAATGGATCGAAGAATATAAACACAGAAGGGAGATCACCCAGAATGAGCAATGAAAAAATAAAACCAAAACTGAACGGAACCGCCGAGACGATGCTGCAGTGCTTCTACGCCCGTGCCATGCACAGCAGAAATCCGAAAAACAAGTTCCGCGACACCAAAGCAGAAGAGCTGATCGACCGCATCGACTATGATTTCAGCAATGCGAAAAAGGACACAGCAATGAGCGGCGGAATCGTAGTGCGGAGTGTTGTGTTTGATGAGCTGGTCAGCGACTTTATCCGAAAGAACCCGGATTGTACCGTCGTCAACATCGCCTGTGGTCTGGACACACGGTTTTACCGCATGGATAATGGAAAAATCACCTGGTATAATCTCGATCTGCCGGAGACGATTGAGGTACGCGATTCGATCTATCAGGAATCCGGCCGCGTTTCCACGATTGCGTGTTCCGTGCTTGATCCGGCATGGGCCGATCAGGTAAAAGTGCGGGGCAAAATACTTTTCATCATCGAAGGTCTGACCATGTACATGAAAGCGGATGAGTCAGAACGATGCTCGCCATCATCCGCGATCACTTCGACAATGCCTACGTCTGCATGGAAACGCTGTGCCCGTACTTTGTAAAGAAAGAAAACATCGAAAAATCCATCCAGGCGACAGGCGCGACATTTACCTGGGGTGCGAACAGCTTTGCAGACCTGGGCAACATTGCCGCCGGTTTCCGAAAAGTAAAAGACGACAACATCGCCCGCGGTATGGAAACACTGAATCCCATCTACAAGCTGGTGATGTGGATGCCGATCGTCCACAAATTCGCAGAGAAAATTCTGGTGTTTGAGAAAGCGTAAGAAAAAACGAAAAAAATAAAAAGAAACAGGCAGCCCGGCAGCGGAAAAGCTCAAAAAGCTTCCGTGCAGGGAACCTGTTTTTTGTTTGTGCAGGAAATTAACAAATCATTCATCCGGCCACACAAAGTGTGCGTTTCCCGCTTCAAGGCCGTCAATCAGAATATTCTGCCCCGTGCAGAAACGGTTCGTCACGGTCATAAAATACGCCCAGTCCGCTGCTTCCTCGACGGTCATCCACCGTTTCAGCGGCGTCAGCTCCATGATCTGATCCCAGAGCTTTTGGTCTTCTGTGACAGGCAGATTCAACTCGGTCAGTACGCCGCCGAAATCAAGGCTGTTGCACGTTCCGCCATACGGTGCAATGCGGAGTGCCACATTTTTTGTGTAGGCGAGAACGCCGCCCTTGCTTGCGGTGTATTCCGGAAATTCAGCTCCGGTATGGCCGCTGGCCGAGCCGATCATGAGGATGGCGCGGATGTTGTCATGAATTCCGTACGCCTCCGTGATTGCGATGGTTCCCTTTAAATTGATATCAATATCATCCTCGTTCTGCACACCGGCGTTGTTGATGACAATATCAAAAGGCGCAAGTGCCGGATACTGTTCTCTGGCGCGGATATCAAGGCAGAAATGAGTATACGACTCCTGTCTGATCGAAGCTTCCTTTCGGTCAAATCCGGTAACGTCAAAGCCTTCTTTTAAAAATTTCTCCGCAATCGCCTTTCCGATTCCGGAGCTGGTTCCTGTAATAAGTACACGCATACGATAACCTCCCGATGAAATATTACCCTCATTATACCGCAAACACAGCATGCGATCCAGAAGAAACGAAAAAGAATGCAGGAAAAGAAAATGTTACGGGAAAAATCACTGTATAAAACAAAAGAGTCTCCCAAACTGCAACAAATAATTGACAGATTTTAGGAGAAGGAGTAGAGTTTTTGAAAGGGGGATTATCCCTGCAAAGAGTGAAAACAAAAGAGGTGCAAATATGCTGAAAGTAGACAATCTTACCTTTGAAGTAAACGAAGAGGGAAGAAAACGCTGCCTCGTCAACCACATCAGTTTTGAGGTAAAGGACGGGGAAATGCTGGTGATTACCGGACCGAACGGTGGCGGAAAATCAACGCTGGCCAAAGTGCTTGCAGGAATTGAGGACGCCAATGGCGGAGAAATCTTCCTGGATGGGGAAAATATTACCGGTTATGATATTGACCACCGTGCAAACGCCGGCATCGGCTATGCATTCCAGCAGCCGCCGCGTTTTAAAGGAATGACGGTGAAAAAAATGCTGTCGCTGGCAGCCGGAAAAGAACTGACGGAAGCCGAGAGCTGTAAACTCCTCTCCGCCGTCGGACTCTGCTCTGCCGATTACCTGAACCGCCAGATGGACGGTACGCTCTCGGGAGGAGAGATGAAGCGTCTGGAGATCGCAACGGTTCTTGCAAAACCGCATAAGGTCAGCATTTTCGATGAGCCGGAGGCCGGCATTGACCTGTGGAGCTTTTCCATGCTGATCAAACGGTTTGAAGAAATCCACAAAGAGAAGAAAGAATGTCTGATCCTCATTTCTCATCAGGAACGCATTATCCAGATGGCAGACAAGATCATGGTGATCGAGGACGGCAGGTGAAAGAATACGGTACAAAGGAAGACGTACTGCCGACCCTGTTCCAGCAGAAAACAGGCCGGATGTGCGGCCAGGAAGGAGGCACATGCTGATGGTACAGGTAGATGAGACAACCCAGGGCGTATTAAATCAGATCAGCGAGGGATTTGAGCAGAAAGGGGCATACAATCTCCGCCAGAACGGCATTCCGCTCTGCCACGGTGACAGTGAACATATCAAAATCCGCAAAAAAGAGGATAAGCCGGGCATTGATATTTTGATTGACGGCGAGACAAAAGGCGAAAAAGTATTTATCCCGGTTGTCGTCAGCGTTTCCGGTATGACGGATCTTGTTTACAATGATTTCTACGTTGCGGACGGCGCCGATGTTACGATTGTAGCGGGCTGCGGCATTCACAACGGCGGCTGCAACGACAGCCGGCACGACGGTATCCATACGTTCCATGTAGGAAAAAATGCCAACGTGCGTTACGAGGAAAAGCATTACGGAGAGGGAAACGGAACGGGACAGCGGATTCTGAACCCGGTGACAAATATTGAAATCGGAGAAAATTCCGTTTTTACGCTGGATACCGTACAGATTAAGGGCGTTGACTCAACAATTCGTACGACGAATGTGTGATGGATGCAAACTCCAAACTGTTCGTGCTCGAGCGCTGATGACAGACGGTGACCAGAAGGCAGAGTCGGACATCGAAGTATGCATGAACGGAAGCGGTTCTTCCGCACAGATTATTTCACGTTCTGTCGGAAAGGGCAATTCCTCCAGGTCTTCCATCCGAAGGCAGTCGGCAAAAACAAATGCCACGCCCATATCCAGTGCGATTCTATCATCATGGATCACGCCCAGGTCGATCTATTCCGGAGATCCAGGCAAAACATGTGGATGCGGCAATCATCCACGAGGCAGCAATCGGACGGATCAATGATGAGCAGCTATTGAAACTCAGAACGCTCGGCATGACGGAAGCGGAGGCGGAAAACGTCATTATTGAAAACTTCCTGAGCTGAAGAAAAAAAGGAAACAAGAGAACAAAAAAGAGGCATTTCCAGTCTGCATAGATGGAGATGCCTCTTTTTGTGCATTTTTCACAAAAGCAGGTAGTAAATTTTACTAAAATAAAAAGTAAAATATTTTGACTTTTAACATATTGATAAATTTGTACTGTTGAAAAAAGGAAAGATACAAGATAGAGAAATGGGGAAAGCGAAAATGGGTATTGTGATCAATCATTCCGAAAATATTTTCCTGCTGCAGACCAGATCCAACAGCTATGCGTTCGGCATTGACGATCAGGGACTGGTAAGACATTTATATTGGGGAAAACGGATCAACGAAGTGGAAGATTTTGAATTGCTGGTACCGACCGAGGTATCCACAAATGATTCGGTTTACGAAATCACAAGACGCGTCCGAACCAGGCGAAGATGTGGTCTTATCAGAGCATGGCACACGGCGCTGACTCCCTGATGTATTTCCGTTACCGCGGTGCGACAAAAGGTGCAGAGCAGTTCTGCTACGGCGTGATCGATGCGGATAATGTGAAACGGAGAAAGTTTTACGAAGTACAGAGTTTCTTCCGTGATATGATTCAGGTGCAGGATGCGGAAGTGCTGTTCCATTACGCGGATGCGTTCTATCCTCTATTTTGCGTCGGATGAAGAGACGGTTCTGACGCAGCAGGAGATCTGCAATGCGTGCTTTCTGCCGAAACAGACAGTCAACACGGCGATTGCGGGACTGGCACAGAAAGGCCTTGTGGAGCTCGAGCTCATCCCGGGAATGCGGAACAAAAAGAGGATTCTGCTGACGGATGCCGGACGGGAACTGGAGATAAATACGACGGACCGGCTGCGCGGGGCGGAGATACGTGCATATGGAAAACTCTCGGCAGAAGAGCTGAACAGCTATCTTGAGATGACAAGAAAGCTGACGGCAGCGCTGCGCGAGGAGACGGAAAAACTTTAAAGAGAGAGCAGAAATGAATCAGAAAAAAGACAAAATTTAGTTATCCGATCATTTTACATACGGGGCGGTCTATTTCCCGACAGCCCCTTTTCTTTTTGTCCGGAAAAAAACTTGTAAATAAGACGCGAGTGTGCAAAAATAGACATGAAACAGATGCGGAGGCATCCTGAAAAAAAGAGGAGAACAACATGGAAAAACAGAAAAAAATAGCGCTGATTAACGATCTGACAGGCTTTGGCCGGTGCTCGACGGCTGTGATGGCGCCGATCGTGTCGGCGATGAAGATTCAGGCGGTGGCAGTTCCGACCGCAATTCTCTCGGCACATACGCAGTTTCCGACGTATTACTTTGATGATTATACCGACCGGATGAAGGAGTACATTCAGACCTATAAGGATCTGAAGCTCGATTTCGATGCGATCTCGACCGGCTTTTTAGGATCGGAACAGCAGGTGGATATTGTGCTTGATTTTATCCGCCATTTCAAGACGGACCGCAACTTTGTCATCGTCGATCCGGTCATGGGAGACTATGGAAAGCTGTATCGGACGTACACGAAAGAGATGTGCGACAAGATGAAAGAGCTGGTTCACTACGCGGATATCATCACGCCGAACCTGACAGAACTCTGTACACTGCTCGATGCGCCGTATCCGGAGAACGGGGCTTCGATTGAGGAGCTGAAAGAAATGTGCGGAAAACTGGCGGAACGGGGACCGAAACATATTGTTGTGACGGGTATCCACTTTAACCAGACACAGATTGCCAACTTTATCTATAACAAAGGCGAGGATTTCCAGATCGTCATGGTAGACCGCATCGGCGGCGACCGGAGCGGTACGGGAGATGTCATTGCGGCAATTATCGCAGGCATGTATCTGAACGGCCACAGCCTGTACGAGTCGGTGAAAAAGGCGGCGGATTACGTATCGAAATGCATCCGCTACTGCGAAGAAAACGAAGTGCCGAGCTACTGGGGACTCTGCTTTGAAATGTTTATGAAGGACTTAACGGAGGAAGCGTAATGTATTTATATACTGTAACCGGAGCCGTCGGCGAGGAAGGGTATCTCGACCTTGCAAAGAGCGGCGATCTTACCGGAAAAAATGTCTATGTCAACATGACAAACAAATGCCCGTGCAGCTGTGTGTTTTGTCTGCGCCAGACGAAACAGCAGCAGGAGGAAATACACTGTGGTTAAAAGAGGGCGAGCATCCGTTGAGACGATGCTGGAGCTGTTCGCACAGTACGATCTGAACGTGATCAATGAACTGGTCTTCTGCGGCTTCGGAGAACCGCTTGAGCGGATTGAGGATGTCTGTCGGGTGATCGATTCCTTAAAAGAAACGTATCCGAACCTGAAAGTGCGTCTGAATACGATCGGTCTTGCCAACCTGATCTATGGAAGAGATGTCACCCCGGAATTAAAGGGAAGATTCGATACCGTCTCGATTTCCTTAAACGCGCCGGATGAAAAGGAATTTCTGGAGCTCACGCGGTCGAAATTCGGCATCCAGTCGTACGAGGCGATCAAGGAGTTTGCGGTTCTTTCCAAACAGTATGTGCCGAATGTTGTGATGACGGTTGTCGAGAAAGTCATGCCAGAGGAGAAAATTCAGAAGTGCCAGGAGATCTGTGATACCTTAGGAGTTACTTTACGTGTCCGCCCGTTTGAAAATTGAGAGGCCCGCAATCTTTCGCTTGTGTTTGAACGACATAACGCCTATAATGGGAAGGAAAAACAAAAGAGAGGGAGAGACGTATGAACGAGTCTAATGGAGTCATCCGCGATGCGAGAAAGCTCGGTATTCCTAAAATGCTGATTCTCGGATTGCAGCACATGTTTGCCATGTTCGGTGCAACCATTCTGGTGCCGATTCTGGTAAACAGCTACTTTGTAGACGCATGCGGCGAGGGGCCGTCCCGCGGTCTTACCGTATCCGTCACACTGTTCTGCGCCGGCTTTGGAACCCTGCTGTTCCATCTGTGCGCGAAATTTAAAGTACCGGCATTTCTTGGTTCTTCGTTTGCATTCTTAAGCGGTTTCGCCGCTGTTGCAAACTGAATACCGGAAAATATGCAGCATGAGTGTCAATGACAAGGCAGCCTATGCCTGCGGAGGTATTGTGGTAGCAGGTCTTCTGTACCTGATTTTTGCCTTGATCATCCGCATGGTCGGCGTCAAACGCGTGATGCGCTACCTGCCGCCGGTTGTCACAGGTCCGGTTATCATCTGCATTGGCTCAGCCTTGCTGGTTCCGCCATTAATAATGCTTCGACGAACTGGTTCCTGGCACTGGTTGCGCTGGCAGTCATCATCATTTTCAACATCTGGGGAAAAGGAATGCTCAAAATCATTCCGATTCTGATGGGCGTTGTGATTGCCTACGCTGTGGCAGTTGTCCTGAATGCACTCGGCATCAAAAATCCGGACGGATCCGTGATCATCAACTTTGCGTCGGTTGCACAGGCAGGCATCGTCGGACTTCCGCCGCTGCAGCTCTGCAAATTCGATCTGACCAGCATTATGATCATGGCACCGATCGCGATCGCGACTATGATGGAGCATGTCGGCGATATGTCGGCGATCTCTGCAACCGTAGGAGAGAACTTCCTTTCTGATCCGGGCCTGCATAGAACCTGCTCGGTGATGGTCTTGCAACCGCAATGGCAGGTTTCATCGGCGGACCGGCCAACACGACGTACGGCGAGAACACCGGCGTTCTGGAATTGAGCCGCGTACATGACCCGAGAGTCATCCGTATTGCCGCAGTCTTTGCGATTATCGTCAGCTTCATTCCGAAGGTATCGGCACTCATCAGCACCATGCCGTCCTCCATCATCGGAGGCGTCAGCTTCATGCTGTACGGTATGATTTCTGCCATCGGTGTGCGCAACGTGGTAGAGAATAAAGTAGATCTGACCAAATCGAGAAACCTGATCATCGCGGGCGTCATCTTTGTCTGCGGACTGGGCTTCAGCAACGGTCTCTCCTTTACGATCGGCGGAACGACCGTCACCCTGACTGCACTTGCCATTGCAGCCATCGCAGGAATCCTGCTGAACATGATTCTGCCGGGCAATGATTACGAATTCGGCGTAAACGAGTCCGGGGACGAGAACAGAGGAATCCACGCATAAAGAAAAATGTAAAAGAAAATCCGTTTTTTCTGCATCTGTATTCTGCACAAAGGAATGTGCAGAAACAGAGGGGAAAAAGCGGATTTTCTTTGCATTTCGGTATGGGCAAGTGTATACAGGAGAGTAAGATGATGTAAGGTTGGTAAAAAAATGACACACGAAAGATCGAAAAAGGGGATGATGGGACAGGTCGTCGGATCCTTATATTACCTGGATCCAACGGTGATTCCGCGGCTGAAAAGTCTGCGAAGCGGTGACGATCCGGTGTTTTCGTTTGGCGTTTTATTTTACGCGCTCAAACGCAATCCGCGGAGAGTGGTTCAGCACGTAGATGATGCCGCGCCGTTCAAATCCGTTTTTCTGGATCAGATGCTGCATGATTTGATTGTCCGTATGCGTATCGACGCGCAGGTGCGGGATCTGTGCCCAGCAGTAATCGACGATCTGGGAGAAAAATCCGTGGATTGTTCCGTCTGAGGCAACCTGGTGGATCGTGCCATACGGCGCATCGGAGAGCCAGGAGCCGTCGTCGATCTGCAGATACGTCGGATCCTCACCGATGATGAAGCAAACGCGCCGTGCAGCGTGCCGTTTTCTTCTAGGACAAAAAGCTGTTTGTCACGGATTCTGTTGTGAATCAGCTCCTCCGGCGGAAAATGGTTTCCCCACTGATTCGGATTTCCGGTTTCCTGCATAAAAGAGCGGGCGTACGCATAGATTGACATGATCGAAGTAAAATCCTCCGGGACGGCAAGTCGTATCATGATAAAAATTCTCCTTTTAGTTCAAAATAAGCAGTTTTATTGTAGCACAGCGGACGGTGAAGCACAAGAAAGAGAAAACAGGATTTGACTTTTTGAAAAATCCCATGTACAATGCGGTTAGTTGCAGCTAACCAAAGCGGCCAAAACCACAACAAAACGATTTCTGCCGGTCCTGGATGGGCCGGTTCCGCATCAAATTGTCAGAAAGGAAAGAATATGAAACAAAATCGAAAACGAAAAGAGACGGCGGGCATGAATTTTCTCCGCTATCTCGGCCCGGGACTTCTTGTCACGGTCGGTTTTATCGACCCGGGAAACTGGGCATCCAACATTGCCGCCGGATCGGGTTACGGCTACGAGCTTCTGTGGATGGTCACCCTGTCCACGATCATGCTGATTTTTCTGCAGCACAATGCGGCGCATCTCGGCATTGTCACGGGAAAGTGCCTCTCGGAGGCGGCGAGCCTCTATCTGCCTGCGTGGCTGAAAAACACGATTCTTGCGACGGCGATGCTGGCAGCGGTGGCGACCGCAATGGCGGAGATCCTCGGCGGTGCGGTTGCGCTCCAGATGCTGTTCGGCATTCCGATCAAGCTCGGCAGCATGATGATTCTCGTGCTGGTTCTGATCTGTGAGTTTACAAGTGCTTACAAACGGATTGAAAAACTGATCATTGTGTTTGTCTCGCTGATCGCTTTTCGTTCCTCTTCGAGGTATGGATCGCCGATATCGACTGGGCGCAGGCGGCTGTCGGCTGGGTAAAACCGTCGTTTCCAGAGCACTCAATGCCGGTCATCTTAAGCGTCCTCGGTGCGGTCGTCATGCCGCACAACCTGTTTCTCCACTCGGAAATTATTCAGAGCCGCCAGTGGAATCTTGAGGATGATGAGGTGATTGCGCGCCAGTTAAAGTATGAGTTCAAAGACACCCTGTTTTCCATGATCATCGGATGGGCCATCAACAGTGCAATGATCCTGATGGCGGCCGCAACGTTTTTCCAGCCGCAGAATGCAAGGCAGGTGGATGATCTCGCAACGGCGGGAAAGATGCTGACACCTCTCCTTGGAAATGCCGCATCGGTGATTTTTGCAGCAGCGCTTCTGCTCGCCGGAATTTCATCGAGCATCACCGCGGGAATGGCGGGCGGAACGATTTTTTCGGGGATTTTTAACAAGCCGTATGAGATCAAGAGTAAGGAGACACGCTGGGGAATCCTTCTTACCATGATCCCGGCCGCAGCGGTCATTCTTCTGATTGATTCCCCGTTCCAGGGCCTTCTCTATTCACAGATGTTCCTTGGAATGCAGCTCCCGATTACGGTATTTACACAGATTTATCTGACGTCCTCGAAAAAAGTCATGGGAAAATACGCGAACAGTCTGCAGCTGAAAATTGCCCTGTTTGCGATTGCGGTGATTGTGACACTGCTGAATATCGCGCTGCTGTTTGTGCAGTAAAAAGAATGAGAAATAAAAAAGGAAGTCCGCTGCGCTGATCCCTGAAAAAGAGACCGGCGCAGCGGACTTCTTCTATTATAATATGCTCTTCATGCAGGCATCGACAAAGTCCTGCAGAAGCGGAGAGAGTTTCCGCCCCTTTTTCCAGATCACGGCGATCTGCGTTTCCAGGTCGCTTTCTGCGAGCGGCTGGATGCGGAGTCCTGGCAGAGAGAGCTCATGGACTGCGGGAAAATGGCAGTGGCAAGGCCTTCCTTTGCCCAGAGCATCGCGCCGCGGGGATCGTCGCAGACACAGAAGAGATCCGGTTCCATGCCGCGCGAGTGGAATGCATCCATGATGAGTGCCTCATACCGGCGGTAGATGATGAGCGGAATATTCAAAAGATCCGGGAGCTTTAGCGATCCGTTCTTCTCGGGAAGCATATCTTTTGAAGAAACGGCAATCATAGGTTCAGAGCTTAAAATTTTATAGTCGACATCGTCGAGCCGCAGCGGCGTGCGGGCGATGGAAATGTCGATGATGCCGTCCATCAGATAGCGGTACAGCGTGTAGGTGATGCCGTCGTGCACCTCGAAGTTGACATCGGGATTGCGGCGGGAAAAAGCGAGACGCACGGCATGATCGTTGCAACGGTGGTCGGTGTGATGCCGAGGCGCAGAACCCGCTTTTTGCCGACCTTTGCGACCTCAAGCTCCGTCGATTTCACGTACTCGAGCAGGTTGGCGGAGCGGTCGTACAGCAGTTTTCCGGCTTCGGTCAGGCGGACGCCTGGCGGGTGCGTTCAAATAAAGTGACGTTCAGTTCGGCTTCCAGCTGCTTTAACTGATAACTGAGCGGCGGCTGGGACATATTGAGGCGGCGGGCGGCCTCGTGAATGCTTTCGGTTTCGGCGATGACGCGGAAATATTCAAGCTGGCGCAGTTCCATAAGAGACTTCCTTTCGTGAAATTATCTATGATATTAAAATTGTATCACTAAGCTATAAAAACAATACTATTCGTATTAATCATATGAGATTATACTGTCAATGTCAAGAAACAAAGAAATGGAGAGTGAAAAAGAAGATGAAAAGTCTTGGAGTCTACTTGAAGCACTACAAAAAAGAGAGCATCATCGCTCCTTTGTTCAAGCTTCTGGAAGTCGTATTCGACCTTCTGGTGCCGATGGTTGTTGCCAGATCATCGATGTGGGTATCGCAGGCAATAACGTCCGTACATCGTCAGCCGTTTTGGAATCCTCGTTCTGATGGCGGCAGTCGGACTTTGCTGCAGCTTCACCGCGCAGTATTTCGCGGCAAGAGCGAGCGTCGGCTGTGCAACCGAGCTTCGCCAGGCGGTCTTTGATCACATCCAGGCTCTGTCCTTTACGGAGCTGGATACCATTGGAACCGATACGCTGATCACCCGTCTGATCAACGATATCAACCAGGTGCAGAACGGAATCAACATGGGTCTGCGTCTGCTGCTGCGGAGTCCGTTTATCGTATTCGGTTCCGTTGTGATGGCATTTACCGTCAACGTAAAATGTGCCATCGTATTCCTGGTTACTATTCCGATCCTATTCGTTGCCGTATTCGGCATTATGCTGGTCAGCATCCCGCTGTTCAAAAAGGTACAGGCGGCACTCGACCGCGTCACCGGAATGACAAGAGAAAATCTGAACGGTGTCCGTGTCATCCGTGCGTTCTGCCGTGAGGAGCAGTCTGTTGCCGATTTCGAAAAGAGCAACGATGAGCTGACTTGTCTGAACGAGTTTGTCGGAAAAATTTCCGCACTGTTAAATCCGCTGACCTATGTCCTCATCAACATCGCAGCCGTTGTCCTGATCTGGCAGGCAGGCCTTCAGGTTAACATCGGCAGTATGCAGCAGGGACAGGTTGTCGCACTTTACAACTACATGCTGCAGATCATCGTGGAGCTGATCAAACTGGCATCGCTCATCATCACCTTAAACAAATCCGTTGCCTGTGCAGAGCGTGTCTCCGGCGTACTGGCGGTTCCGACAACATGAACTACCCGGCAAAAGGCGGCGCTGCAAAGAAAGTAACTGGCGATGCAGCTGTTACATTTAAAAATGTCAGCTTCACCTATGCAGGAGCGGCGCAGAGAGCTTATCGGATATCAGCTTTACCGCAAAACGCGGACAGACCATCGGAATCATCGGCGGTACCGGAAGCGGAAAATCGACGCTGGTCAGCCTGATTTCCCGTTTCTACGATGCGACCAGCGGTGACGTCATGGTAGACGGCGAGAATGTAAAGAATTACACGAAAGAAGAGCTCTGCAATAAAGTCGGTGTTGTTCAGCAGAGAGCAGTGCTCTTTAAAGGCAGCATCCGCGACAATATGAAGTGGGGCAAAGAGGACGCCACCGATGCAGAAATCTGGGAGCGCTCACCACAGCCCAGGCGAAAGAAGTCGTAGAAGGCAAACAGGATCAGCTCGATTTTATGCTGGAGCAGAACGGAAAGAACCTCTCCGGGCGGACAAGAAACAGCGTCTTTCTATTGCGCGTGCGCTGGTAAAAAAACCGGAAATCCTGATTCTGGACGACAGCTCGAGTGCGCTTGACTTTGCAACGGATGCAAAACTCCGCAAAGCCGTCCACAATCTCGAAGGAAACACGACAACCTTCCTCGTATCCCAGCGAATCGCCGGCATCCGTCAGGCAGACCAGATCCTCGTTCTTGGAAATGGTACGCTCGAAGGAAACGGCACACACGACGAGCTGATGAAACCTGCGAGGTTTACCGCGAGATTTACTTCTCCCAGTTCCCGGAAGAGCGTGCAGCTTATAACAACGAAAGCGGGGTGATCGCATGAAAAAGACAGAAAACAAGTCCGGAAAAAGCGGCATGCAGGTCATGAAAAAGCTGATGGCGTTTATCGGAAATTATAAAATTTTCTTAGGCCTTAGTATTGTCCTGGCTGCGGTTACCGTTATTTTACAGCTTTATATTCCGATCCTGTTCGGCGATGCGATCGATGAGGTCGTTGCAGCCCACCAGGTCAATTTCCCGGAGATGTGGTTCTATCTGAAACGAATCGTATTCTTTACCCTCGTTTCCGCACTTTCCGCATGGATCATGAACCTGATCAACAACCGTATGACGTACCGCATCGTGCGCGACCTTCGTTCCCAGGCGATCCGTCATATCCAGGTGCTGCCGCTGTCCTATCTGGATCAGCACAGCTCCGGAGACATCGTAAGCCGTGTTATCGCAGATACCGATATCTTATCGGACGGTCTTCTGCTTGGCTTTACGCAGCTGTTCTCCGGCATCGTAACCATTATTGTGACACTGTTTTTCATGTTCTCGAAGAACGTATGGATCACCCTTCTTGTGATCTGCCTGACACCTCTGAGCTTCTTCGTGGCAAAATTTATTTCCGGCCGCTCGTTCAAAATGTTCCAGAAACAGAGTGAGACGAGAGGAAAACAGACCGCACTCATCGATGAGATGATCGGAAACCAGAAAGTAGTCAAAGCGTTCGGCTATGAGGAAAAAGCTTCCGAGCGTTTTGCAGAGATCAACAAAGATCTGCAGAAATACAGCCAGCAGGCCGTGTTCTACAGTTCCTTAACGAACCCGTCCACCCGTTTTGTCAACAACGTGATCTATGCCGGTGTTGCCCTTGTGGGAGCTTTCATGATCCCGGGCGGCGCGCTGACCGTCGGCGGACTTTCCGTTCTGCTGTCGTACGCAAACCAGTATATGAAACCGTTCAATGATATCAGTTCCGTTATCACTGAGATGCAGAACGCGCTTGCCTGCGCAGCCGTATCTTTGCTCTTCTGGAAGAGAAAGAGGAGAGTGCAGATCCGGCCGGAACGATCGATACCGTGACGGGAAATGTGACGATCGATGATGTAGCATTTAGTTATGACAAAGAGAAAAAACTGATCGAGAACTTTAATCTTGACGTACAGCCGGGCATGCGTGTTGCCATTGTCGGCCCGACCGGATGCGGAAAGACGACGTTTATCAACCTGCTGATGCGCTTCTATGATGTCGATGCCGGAAAGGTCTGCATCGACGGAAAGCCGATCGACGAACTGTCCCGCCATGCGCTCCGCAGCTGCTTTGGTATGGTGCTGCAGGATACCTGGATCAAACAGGGAACCGTGCGCGACAATATCAGCTTCGGAAAGCCGGATGCGACGGAAGAGGAGATCATCAATGCGGCCAAAGAGGCACACAGCTGGGAGTTTATCAAGCGTCTGCCGAAGGGGCTTGACACGGTTCTCAGCGAAGACAGCATCAGCCAGGGGCAGAAACAGCTTCTCTGTATCACCCGTGTCATGCTCTGCCTGCCGCCGATGCTGATCCTCGACGAGGCGACCTCCAGTATCGATACCCGTACCGAACTGCAGGTTCAGGAGGCGTTTGACAAGCTGATGCAGGCAGAACGAGTTTCGTCGTTGCCCACCGTCTGTCCACGATCCGCAATGCTTCGCTGATCCTCGTCATGAAAGACGGAAAGATTATCGAGCAAGGACGCCATGAGGAGCTTCTTGAGAAGAAAGGCTTCTACTACAATCTGTACAACAGCCAGTTCCAGGCGTCATAAAAGATATTTGGAAAAGAGAACAGCAGATCTGTGCCGCGCATGCGATTTTGAGGCGTGCGCGCGCAGATCTGCTGATTTTTTATATATTTTTGCAATATTCTGAAAAAAATACGGCATGGGGTATTGACGAATCCTATCACAGGTGCTATAGTTTTACAAAAATAAAAAAAGACGTAGAAGTTTTTAGAAAATGTGCGGAGAGCTTTTGGAAATTTAATTTTTGAAAGGTGCACGACCGAAGAAGTAAAACTTTCAGGTGCTGGTTCTCTTCTTAAAACAAGAACGGACGGGAGACGGCGAGGACTAAAAACGGAGTGGTCTCTGGAGAAGCTCTTGAAAAGAGTGCCGAAGGTGCAATGCAGCGATGCAGAATCTCTCAGGCAAAAGGACAGAGTCAAAAAGATACAGAAGAAAAACAGCCGCGGAACAAAAAAGCGGTGCGCAGAAACGAAAAATTCCGGAAGCGCGGTTTTTTGCTGTATTTTTCAATCAGAGCCATGTTCTGCAGGAAAAGTCCCGCAGGAGATGGTATTTTTTTTCTCAAAACGGTGCGGATGTGTGATCCACATCGTTCAGACCATACGTCGAATGGAAAGGGAGAAAAGAAAATGGATGCATTGAATCAGGCAATTGCGCAGATCAGTGATGTGCTCTGGAACAGCGTACTGCTGTTTCTGCTGGTAGGTACGGGAGTTTATTTCTCTGTTCGGACCCGCTTTGTACAGGTAAGAAGTTTAAGACCGCGTGGAACCGCGTCTTCGGCGGTTTCTCGTTAAAGGGTAAGAAGGCCGGAAAAGACGGCATGACTTCCTTCCAGGCGCTTGCAACAGCGATCGCCGCACAGGTCGGAACCGGAAACATCGCAGGATGTGCGACCGCACTCGTATCCGGCGGCCCGGGAGCCATCTTCTGGATGTGGCTTGCTGCGTTCTTCGGCATGGCAACGATCTACGGTGAGGCGTATCTCGCGCAGATCTCCAAACGCCGCGATGAGAGCGGAGAAGTCATCGGAGGACCGGTTTACTACATTACCCACGCATTCAAGGGAACGTTTGGAAAAGCACTGGCAGGCTTCTTTGCCGTAGCGTTATTCTGGCACTTGGCTTTATGGGAAATATGTACAGTCGAACTCCATCAGTGATGCGTTCTACACCGCATTTTCCGTACCGAAATGGGTGATGGGTGTGATTGTAGCCGTTCTCGCCGCATTCATTTTCATCGGAGGTATCTCCCGTATCGCATCCTTCACCGAAAAAGTTGTTCCGGTGATGGCAGCACTGTATCTCGTCGGAGCCCTTGTTGTTATTCTGATCAACATCCAGCATGTGCCGTCAGCGATTGCTTCGATCTTTATCTGTGCATTCCGTCCGGACGCCGTATTTGGTGCAGCAGCCGGTATTACCGTGCGGAAAGCCATGCGTTACGGTGTTGCCCGAGGCCTCTTCTCTAATGAAGCCGGTATGGGTTCCACCCCGCATGCCCATGCGATTGCCGATGTCGAGAACCCGGAGGATCAGGGTGAAGTAGCGATGATCGGTGTCTTTATTGATACCTTCGTTGTCCTGACCATGACCGCTCTCGTTATTCTTTCTTCCGGCGTTCTGGAAGAGATGATGAGTACCGGTGTTAAAGGAACCCCGGTCGCACAGGCGGCATTCCGAACCGGCCTCAAAGGCTTCGGACCGGCGTTCGTAGCGATCTGTCTTCTGTTCTTTGCATTCTCGACCATCGTCGGATGGTACTTTTTCGCAAGACAGAACGTACAGTATCTGTTCGGAAAGAAAGCAGTCGTTCCGTTCTCGCTGATCGTCGTTGTGTTCGTTTTCCTCGGCTCTCTGCTGAAAGTGGATCTCGTATGGAACCTGTCAGACCTCTTTAACGGCCTGATGGTAATTCCAAACCTCATGGCGTTGATCGTCCTCGCAGGAACCGTAGCAAAAGCGGCAAAAGGTGAAAAAGTAGAATTCTAATCATATATACAGAAACGGGAAAAAGGAAGGGAAAGTCTGCTGATGCAGACTTTCCTCCTTTTTGCAATTATTCAGAGCCACATCCCGATTCCGCTGCGCTGCATCTCAATGTGGCTTCTCGCCATATAAAATTTCAAGAAGAACTGTTCGTTCATGCGAGCATGACTCACAGTTCTTCTTGAAATTTGCATGGCTCTGAATAATTGCAAAAAAGAAAGACCGGCAGGGGAGCTACCGGTCTTTCAAGGGGAGTATAAATAATTAATAAGGGGTTATTAATTGTAAAAAAATTTATGAAGGGTAAATTCTTTTACAAAATTGATTATAATACAGATAACGGGAAAAAGCAACATCGAAATTCAAAAGTTGGAAAAAATTACCACAATTTGGAAAGCAGTGGTCCGAAAGCAGGAAAAACACTGTATTTTTGGGCTTGCATTCCCCACTTTGGAACAGATACCGTGGAAAAACAGGGTTCTGGATGCATAATCTGCGCGGAAAAAGCGATACTAAAGGATGTCGCAGGACAAAAAAACATTCAGGAGGAAACAAGATTATGACCAGAAACAGCAAAAATGAATACAGCAAAAACGAGTACAGCAAAAACGGATACGAGAAAAGCGAATACAGCAAAAACCAGAAGAACAGCAGAGACTGCAATCATGTGAAAGACCGTGAGATGTCATCCTACGGTCAGCAGAACCGGGAGCAGGACGAGAAGGATGAGTATGAAAAATACTAAGTAAACCTTGGGATTCCGGCAGAAAAAGCCGGCGGAGGGTCCCATACGGACTCTGCCGCCGGTTTCTGCATACATATAAAACAGGAGAGAAAGTCAGATCCGGAGAGGGGGACCAGGATATGGCAGGCATGACACTGCTGGCGGCAGACCAGCTGGACTGGTACGTGGGAAAACCGTGGCGATGATCATCGATGTGCGGAGCCGGCGGGAATACGAAAAAGGGCATGTGAAAGGAGCGGTGAATCTTCCCTATGACCATCTGCTCGAACGGGTCTGTCTGCCGCGGGACAAAATTCTTGTGATCTGCTGTGAGCGGGGTGCCGCGAGCATGGCGGAGGGAAAGCGGCTGGCGGAGAACGGATACGAGGTCAAAACGGTCATCGGCGGAATGCATGCATACCGCGGACGATATCTGGTGGCGGGAGAAGAGCTGTAATGGGGCGGCAATCCAACATTTCTTCTTGTCAAGCGGGAAAAGATACGGTAAGATGAAACAGAAAACAATACAAAACCAAACCACAAAACGAAAGAGAGATCACGATATGAAATACATGTTTGCATCTGATATTCACGGTTCTGCCTATTACTGCAGAAAAATGCTGGAAGCCTTCGAGGCAGAGGGCGCAAGCCGCCTGTTTCTGTTAGGCGACCTTCTCTATCACGGCCCGAGAAACGATCTTCCAAAAGAATACGCACCGAAACAGGTCATCGCCATGCTGAATGAGAAAAAACAGTACCTCACCAACGTGCGCGGAAACTGCGACGCAGAAGTAGATCAGATGGTACTGGAGTTCCCGGTGCTGGCAGATTACGGCATCCTGATCGAGGGAGGCCATACCTTCTATATGAGCCATGGCCACATCTACAATGAGCAGAATCTGCCGCCGCTGATGGATGGAGATATCTTCCTGTACGGCCATACCCACGTCCTGCGTGCCGAGAAAAAAGGCGCACACACCTTCTGAACCGGGTTCTGTATCTCTGCCGAAAGAGGGCAATATCCCGACCTATGCAATCCTCGAGGACGGCGTATTTACGATCAAAGGCTTTGACGGCACTGTCGTAAAACAGCTCACATTATAAGAGGGGACGGGAGAGTATGGAATTATATGAACTGATCGCCCCGTGCCATTTCGGCCTGGAGGCGGTAATGAAACGTGAAATCCTCGACCTCGGCTACGAAATCGAGCGCGTGGAGGATGGAAAAGTAACGTTTCTTGCAGATGCAGAGGGAATCGCCTACGCCAACCTGTTCCTTCGCACGACCGAGCGTATCCTGCTCAAAGTAGGACAGGTCCACGCCGAAACGTACGATGAACTCTTTGAAGCGACAAAAGCGCTCCCGTGGGAGAAATTTATCCCGAAAAACGGAAAGTTCTGGGTAACGAAGGCAAACTCCATCAAGAGTAAGCTCTTCAGCCCGTCCGATATCCAGTCGATTATGAAAAAAAGCGATTGTCGAGCGATTGAAACAGGTCTACCACATGGAGTGGTTCCCGGAGGACGGTGCACAGTACCCGATCCGTGTTTCGATTTTAAAAGACGAGGTTACGATCGGACTCGATACCTCCGGCGTTTCCCTTCATAAGAGAGGCTACCGCAAGCTGACCGCGAAAGCGCCGATCACCGAGACCCTTGCCGCAGCACTTATCATGCTGACTCCGTGGAAGGGTGACCGGATTCTTGTCGATCCGTTCTGCGGAAGCGGTACGTTCCCGATCGAGGCGGCCATGATGGCGGCCGATATTGCACCGGGTCTCAACCGTTCTTTCCTTGCGGAGCAGTGGACGCACCTCGTGCCGAAAAAATGCTGGATGGATGCGGCGGAGGATGCACGCTACCGGATCCGGAACGATATTGAGACAGATATTCAGGGATTTGATATCGACGGAGATGTCATCAAGAGTGCCAGAGAGAACGCAAAGCTGGCCGGTGTGGATCACCTGATCCATTTCCAGCAGCGTCCGGTTGCCGAGCTGTCGCACCCGAAAAAATACGGTTTTCTGATTACCAACCCGCCGTACGGTGAGCGCCTGGAGGACAAAAAAGATCTTCCAGCCCTGTATCAGACATTAGGAGAGCGGTACCGCGCTCTCGATTCCTGGTCGATGTATCTGATCACGAGCTACGAGGATGCCGAGCGGTATCTCGGCAAAAAGGCGGATAAAAACCGTAAAATTTACAATGGAATGCTGAAAACCTACTTTTACCAGTACGCGGGACCGAAGCCTCCGCGCCGGGAAAAAGAACAGAAATAATACAAATGGAGGAGCAATGCCGAATGATTTTTGGCGTTGCTCCTTTTTGATAACAAAAATTAAAAGAAAAATTTTAGAAAAGGTTAATATTTTCTTGAAATCACTGCACTACTGTGCTAAACTGTCCTTATGCGAAATTTTTTCATCAAGCGGAGGAAACCATGAACGGACAGGAGATCAGAGACAGGCTGCTGCATTCCTACGAGAGGAGCTACGATATCGTAAAGCCGTCCGAAGTAAACGGCCATACATACGATGCCTGTGCAAGCTACCACGAGAGCGGCGCAAAATACGTGCTCTCAAAGAAAGCAGAGCTGTGGAGGATCAGCTGTCATGAGCATGCGTATTTTAAAACGGTGGAAGAACTGAACGACCAGGACGTCGAAACATTTCTGACGGACCTGACAGAATGGATAGAGCCAAAGGTGGTTCGCGAGGGGAAGGAAGTACCGGATACCGACCACATGTACACGCTGGTCACCGGTATTTTTTTTGCGGACAAACCGGTTGCGGACAGCGTAAAGAAGAGAATCCGAAAATATAAGTATTATAAAAATTACCGGTTTTCTTTGAGAGGCTACTGTCAGGTGCGGCTGCTCGTCTTTGATACGGCAGAACAGAAAGTGTTTGGAAACCGGGCGGCCTGGGAATTGGTAAAGGGATATGCTAAGATGTTCCGGTCTTAGTTATCTATAAATTTATTCTACCAAAAAGAGGGAGGAAAAAACAAATGAATAGTATTCTTGTACTGGTTGTCGGAATCGGCATTCTGATCGCCGGATACGTATTCTACGGAAAATGGCTTGCCGAGCAGTGGGGCGTTGATCCGAAACGGAAAACCCTGCATTCACCGAGGAGGACGGTGTGGACTACGTTCCTGCCAAAGCTCCTGTCTTAATGGGACATCACTTCTCATCCATCGCAGGCGCAGGCCCGATCAACGGACCGATTCAGGCCGCTGTCTTTGGATGGGTTCCGGTTCTTTTATGGGTACTCATCGGCGGTATTTTCTTTGGAGGCGTTCACGATTACGGTGCACTGTTTGCGTCCCTGCGCCACAAAGGACAGTCTATCGGTGAGGTTATCGCAGACACGATGGGAAGCAAAGCGAAAAAGCTCTTTATCGTATTTGCTTACCTGACCTTGATTCTCGTTGTCGCAGCATTCGGTTCCATCGTTGCAAACACCTTTAAAGCGACCTATACCGAGAGCGGCGCTGTCGATGTGGCAGCGAGTTCTGCAAATGCAACAACCGCTATGATTTCCATTCTGTTTATCGTACTTGCTGTTGTGTTCGGCTTCATGGTATACAGAAGAAATGTATCTCTTGGCGTTTCCACCATCGCAGGCATTGCAGCAATCGTTGTCTGCGTAGTTGTTGGCTTAAACTTCCATCCGATCTATCTCTCCGAGACAGCATGGATGGTGATTGTTGGTATCTATATCACAGTAGCTTCCGTTGCGCCGGTCTGGATTCTGCTTCAGCCGCGTGACTACTTAAGCTCCTTCCTTCTGTACTTTATGATGATCGTAGCCATTGTCGGTGTCATCGGAAGTGCCTGATGGGCCATGCATCCCTGGATATCCCGGCTTCACCGGTTTCAAAGATACGCTGGCTCCGACCGGAAGCTCTCTTGGATTTATGTTCCCGGCACTGTTCGTAACGATTGCCTGCGGTGCAATTTCCGGATTCCACTCACTTGTTGGTTCCGGAACAACATCGAAACAGCTTGATAACGAGAAAAATGCCCGCCCGATCGCATACGGCGGTATGCTGATTGAGTGTGCGCTTGCGATTGTATCTCTGTGTGCAGTCGGCTACATCTGGTCCAGATACGCAGACGGAACCACCGTTGTTCCGACCGCTGTATTTGCAACCGGTATCTCCGAGATGGTAGCAACCATTCCGGGACTTGGCGGATCGACCCACGTACTGTACTCTCTGCTGGTTCTGACTGTATCGGTATTCTGCCTGACTTCTCTGGATACCGCAACCCGTCTGGCAAGATACATGTTCCAGGAGTTCTGGCTTGAGCCGGGACAGACTTACAAAGAGGCAACCGGCTACAAAGCCGTTCTGACCAATCCGGTTGTATCAACCGTTATCACTGTAGTACTCGGCATCGGCCTTGGCCTGACCGGTTACTCCAAAATCTGGCCGCTGTTCGGTGCATCCAACCAGCTGCTGGCAGCCATCGGACTTCTTGCTGTTGCCACCTGGCTTGGAAAAAGTCGGCAAAAACAACAAAATGTTCCTGTTCCCGATGGTATTCATGCTGATCGTAACCATCACATCCCTTGTACAGACCCTGATCGCAAACTTCAAGGGCCTTGGCGCAGGCGTTGGCATCGGCTGGTGCGTAGCACGTATCGTGCTGGCAGGCCTGCTTGTCATCCTGGCGCTGATCCTGCTGTCGATGGATTCAAGACTCTGGCAAATCAGAAAAAAGCAAAATAATGTGTGATTACAAAAAAGGCTCCCGGATAAAAACGGGGGTCTTTTTTTTGTGACAGGGTTCTTGTGTTTGCGTCACACATACGGTATAATGATCGCAAGTTATTTCAGCGTGAAAGAAGGAAAACGGTTATGAAAAAATTGTATTTGCAACAGGAAATGCCGGCAAAATGAAAGAAATCCGTGAAATCCTTGCGGATCTGCCGGTGGAAATTTATTCGATGAAAGAAGCCGGCATTTCGGTCGAGATCGATGAGAACGGCAAAACCTTTGAGGAGAATGCAAAAATCAAAGCACAGACCGTTGCCGGATGCACAGACGGCGACACGATCGTGCTGGCGGATGACTCCGGTCTGGAAGTGGATGCCTTAAACGGCGAGCCTGGTGTCTATTCGGCAAGATATATGGGAGAGGATACGTCCTACCGCATTAAAAATCAGAGCCTCGTTGACCGCCTGGAGGGCGTGCCGGTGGAAAAAAGAACGGCACGATTCGTCTGTGTGATTGCAGCCGCCTTCCCGGATGGAACAGTCTGTACCACCAAAGGAACGATTGAGGGAAAAATCGGTTACGAGGAACGCGGGGAGAACGGTTTTGGCTATGACCCGATTTTCTATCTGCCGGATATGAGCCGCACGACCGCAGAACTTTCTCCGGAAGAGAAAAACGCAGTCAGCCACAGAGGAAAAGCACTGGCGGCGATGAAAGAACAGATTGCATCATATTTGAAATAAGAAGAGGGAAGAGAATGAGTATGAAATTTCTGATAGTGAGCGATACCCATGGACGGATGTATAACCTCGAGGAGGCCATGGAACGTGAGGAGTTCGACGGCATGATCCACTGCGGTGACGTGGAAGGGATGGATGACCTGATCAAATCCAAGGTAAACGGCCCGTGCTATATGGTCATGGGAAATAACGACTGGTTTTCAAACCTCCCGGCGGAGATTCAGGTGAACATTGATGATTACCGTGCCTTTATCACACACGGTCATAACTACGGCGTATCGCTCGGCCTGGAGGGAATCTATGCGGAGGCGCTTTCCAGGGGTGTGGATATCGTACTGTTCGGCCATACGCACCGGCCGGTCGCAGAAAAGCGTGGAAATCTCTGGATTGTCAATCCGGGCAGCCTCACGTATCCGCGTCAGATGGGAAGAAAACCAAGCTATGCCATGCTGACGATCAACGAAGAGCATGAGCTTTCGGTGGAAATCAAGTATCTGGATTAAAAAACGGGTCGAAAAAGGGCGGAGAACAGCCCAAAATCGAATGAATTATCGCAACTAACATGACTATTCCAAAGAAAACAGGGTAGTACCGGAGCAGGTTCTGACTAATCCTTAAAAAGTTTGTCAAAAAAATACAATTTAGGTGTTGACAGATGAGAAAAGATATGATAAGATCTCTTTGTTGTCCGGTGAGAGCAAAACAACACAAAAACATTTTGAAAAAAATGAAAAAAAGTGTTGACAAACCGAAAACAATGTAATATAGTAAATCTTGCGTCGAGCGCGAAAGGGTTAAACGCAAATCGGGAAACCTTGTTTACGGGGTGTGGCTCAGCTTGGCTAGAGCGCCTGGTTTGGGACCAGGAGGTCGCAGGTTCGAATCCTGTCACCCCGATGTCGTGCGGGTGTAGTTCAATGGTAGAACACCAGCCTTCCAGCTGGATACGTGGGTTCGATTCCCATCACCCGCTTGCTGCTACGATTTTGTAGAAGCTGTGTGCTTGTAGCTCAGTTGGATAGAGCAACGGCCTTCTAAGCCGTGGGTCGGGGGTTCGAATCCCTCCAAGCACGCTTCACTAAAATTAAATAGTGAAAAAAGACTGTAAGTCGTAATTATGGTGGGTATAGCGCAGTTGGTTAGCGCGCCAGATTGTGGCTCTGGAGGCCAAGGGTTCGAATCCCTTTATCCACCCTGCCAGCAAGGCGAAACATTGGCTATCGCCAAGCGGTAAGGCACAGCACTTTGACTGCTGCATTCGCTGGTTCGAATCCAGCTAGCCCAGTTGGATGCAAAAGTATACGGAGCATTAGCTCAGTCGGTAGAGCACTTGACTTTTAATCAAGTTGTCCGGGGTTCGAATCCCATGCTTCACTAAATAACCCATAGAAAACGCCCATGGAGGTTTTCTATGGGGTTTTTCTTTTTTCTCGAAAAAATAATATGCGGTTATGACGGAATTGGCAGACGTGCAGGATTTAGGTTCCTGTGCCTTTCGGCGTGTGGGTTCGAGTCCCACTAACCGCAGAAAAATCCACAGCAGTAAAATGACAAAAATCAGATTCTAAATAATTGCAGCAAAAATATTCGCGCATCAAATATCTTAAAAACTCCAAACAGAACCGAAAATCAAATAGAGAATAGATAGAGGAAAAATGGTATGACAAGAGAAAAGTATGAGTCATTGCCTTTGAGCACGCTGAAAGCGCTGGCAAAATCCAGAAACATGAAGGGGATTTCCACCCTGCGGAAAGAAGCGCTGATTGAGCGGATGCTGGAAGAAGATCAGAAAGAAAACCAGAAAAACATGGAAGAGCCGGCGGTTCTAAAAGAGGAAAAAAAGACGGAAACTGTACAGGATCAGAATCAGGAACCGCAGGAAAAGCGGGAGGACGGTATGGAGCGCCAGAATCGGGAAACCTCGGAAAACGGCACCGCGCGCCCGTACCAGAGACCGCGGTATGTCCGCCGGGAAGAGCGCAGTGAAAACGGAGAGCGCCAGGAGTACCGTCCAAGAGCGCCGCGTTTCAATGAGCGTAGATTTCAGGAACCACGGAATTATAATCAGAATAACCGTGAGGAAGAGCAAAGACAGGAGCCGCGTCAGGAAGCAGGGCAGGAAATGAGACAGGAGCCGCTGCGTCAGGAAGCAAGACCAGAGACGAGACAGGAACCGCGTCAGGAAACCAGCACGCTCGACAGCGGCCAGGAGGCCTGCGGCATCCTCGAGGTCATGCCGGACGGATTTGGATTTATCCGCTCCGACAACTATATGCCGGGCGACAGCGATGTCTACGTTTCCCCGTCCCAAATCCGCCGTTTCGGACTGAAAACGGGAGATATCATCCGTGGAAACACGAGAGTAAAGTCCGCAACCGAAAAATTCAGCGCCCTTTTATACTTAAAGAGCGTCAACAATCTGCCGCTCGACCAGATCATGCGCCGCGGCAATTTCGAAGATATGACACCGGTCTTCCCGGATGAGCGGCTGCGCCTTGAGCGCCCGGCGGAAGCATGGCGATGCGGATCGTGGATCTTGTAAGTCCGATCGGAAAAGGCCAGCGAGGCATGATCGTCTCCCCGCCGAAAGCCGGAAAAACGACGCTTTTGAAGGATGCGGCAAAATCCATCCTGCGGAACAACCCGGAGATGTATCTGATCATCCTTCTGATCGACGAGCGGCCGGAGGAGGTCACCGACATTAAAGAAGCGATTCAGGGATCGAATGTGGAAGTCATCTATTCCACCTTCGATGAGCAGCCGGAGCACCACAAACGCGTGTCCGAGATGGTCATTGAGCGCGCGAAACGTCTTGTGGAGAGTAAAAAAGACGTTACGATCTTCATCGACAGCATCACACGTCTCGCCAGAGCTTACAACCTGACCGTTCCGCCGAGCGGCCGTACCCTTTCCGGCGGTCTCGATCCGGCAGCACTCTACATGCCGAAACGGTTCTTCGGCGCGGCCAGAAACATGCGCGAGGGCGGAAGCCTGACGATTCTTGCAACGGCGCTTGTGGACACCGGAAGCAAGATGGACGATGTCGTTTACGAGGAATTCAAAGGCACCGGAAACATGGAACTCGTGCTCGACCGGAAACTGCAGGAACGCCGCGTCTTCCCGGCCATCGACATAGCCAAATCGGGAACAAGAAGAGAAGATCTGCTTCTGACACCGGATGAGCAGGAGGCCGTTTACAATATGCGGAAGGCATTAAACGGCATGAAATCCGAGGAAGCCGTGGAAAATATTCTGAACATGTTTGCCCGCACCAGAAACAACGGCGAACTGATTCAAATTTTAAAAAACAAAAAATAGTATAAGGCTTGCAATTTTCAAAATTGTGTGATACAATGAGAAAGCTGTGCAAGGTTGATGAGATTTTGTCAGCCTGAAATACGAAATCATCAGAGTAAATCTGAGAAGATAACAATATTAAGAAGAGGTGAATAAAATGAGAGAAGGAATCCATCCAGAATACCATCAGGCAACTGTTACCTGCAACTGCGGAAATACTTTTGTAACAGGTTCTACCAAGAAAGAGATCCACGTTGAGATCTGTTCTAAATGCCATCCGTTCTACACTGGCCAGCAGAAAGCTGCTGCAGCTCGTGGACGTATCGAGAAGTTCAACAAGAAATACGGCATGAAATAAGAATTGAATCAAGCAAGATGAAAAACGGGCTGAGGTTGGAAGATCTCAGCCCGTTCTTGCGTTACGGATGCAGAAAATCCCCTTTGAGGAGGTAAACGTAAATTATGAAATCATCCAATATTGGCGGCCAGGCGTGATGGAAGGCGTCATGATGATGAACAAGGACCGCTATTCCGTCGCAGTACGCCGGCCGGACGGGGAGATTGAGGTTAAAGTAGAGCAGCACAAGCCGCTGACGAAGCACAAGGAGCTCTTAAAAGTTCCGATTCTGCGCGGTGTCTTCAGCTTTGCCGATTCGATGATCGTCGGCATGAGTTCCCTTATGTACTCCGCTTCGTTCTATGAGGACGAGGAGGAGGAAAAGAAAAAGCCGGCGACGAAAGAGGAAGAGGAGCAGCAGAAAGCGAAAAAAGAAAAGACAGACAAGCTGATGATGTACGGAACCGTCACATTTTCCGTTGTCATCGCCGTCGTTCTCTTTCTGATGGTGCCGTACTTCCTGTCCGAACTGCTGCGCAAAGCGGGAGCCGGAACGACACTGACTGCGGTGGCAGAGGCCTTTGTGCGTGTGGCACTGTTCCTCGGCTATCTGGCAGCCATTTCCCGTATGGAAGACATTCAGCGCGTGTTCATGTACCACGGCGCCGAGCATAAATGCATCAACTGCGTTGAGCACGGTCTGGAACTGAACGTGGAAAACGTCTTAAAGAGTTCCCGGGAGCACAAGCGCTGCGGAACGAGCTTTCTGATGTACGTCATCGTCATCAGCATCATCTTTTTCATGTTCATCCGGGTCGATTCCCCGGTGCTGAAAATTGTGATCCGCCTGCTTCTCATTCCGGTGATCGCGGGAGTTCGTATGAAATTATCCGCCTGGCGGGAAAAAGTGACAATAAACTGGTCAACCTGATCAGTAAACCGGGCCTGATGCTGCAGCACCTGACGACGCGCGAGCCGGATGCCGAGATGGCAGAGGTTGCGATCGCCGCTGTGGAGGCTGTGTTTGACTGGAGAGCGTACCTGAACGAAAACTTTGGTTATACGTACCCGGCCAAAACCGAAAAAAAAGAACATGAGGAGCCGTGACCGATGAGTGTGCACGATAGAAAAAACTTGAAATCTGCACTGGAATCCGCTATTCTGTACTTACAAAAGCAGGGGGTGGAGGAGGCCCGGCAGGACGCATGGCTTTTACTGGAGCATGTCTGCGGGATCAGCCACAGCACCTACTTTGTACACAGTGAAGATGAAATGCCAAAAGAACAGCAGGAGCAGTACGAAGCGCTGGTCAGAAAGCGCGGCGAACACATTCCGCTGCAGCAGCTGACCGGAGAGGCGTGGTTCTACGGAATCCCTTTTTTTGTGAATGAGCATGTACTGATTCCGCGGCAGGACACCGAGATTCTTGTGGAGGAAGCGCTCCGCGGCCTTCCAAAAGATGCACGGATTCTCGATCTCTGCACCGGTTCGGGATGCATTCTCATATCGCTTCTTGTGACGAGAGAGGACTGCACTGGAATCGGCGCGGATCTCTCCGAGAAAGCCTTACAGGTTGCGGAAAAGAACGGCGCACAGGCGGGCGGACGGGCATCGTTCGTAAAGAGCAACTTATTTGAAAACATCGAGGGAACCTTCGATGTGATCGCAAGCAATCCGCCGTATATCCGCACGGATGTGATTGAAACGCTGATGCCGGAGGTGCGCGACCATGAGCCGCGGATGGCACTCGACGGCAGTGCGGACGGTCTTGTCTTTTACCGGAAGATTACAGAGCAGGCAGGAAGCTATTTAAAAGAGGGCGGAAAGCTCTGTTTTGAAATTGGATATGCTCAGGGAGATGAAGTGCGGGAGCTGATGGAAACCCACGGCTTTGCCGATGTACAGGTTCTGAAAGATCTGGCAGGCCTGGACCGCGTGGTGACCGGTATCTGGCACAAAAAACCCTGACAGAAATGAATTTTAATTTTGACACCATAATGACATCATAAACAGACGAAAACAGCAAAAAGGAGCAGTCATTTTATGTTTGATAAACTTGATGATATCCTCATGCGTCTCGAGGAGGTACTGAATCAGTTAAGCGAGCCGGACGTCGCTGCCGATGCGGCGAAGTTCCAGAAGCTGATGAAGGAGCAGGCAGAACTCCAGCCGATCGCAGACGCATATAAGGACTATAAAACACAGAAACAGACCATCGAAGAGAGCCTGATGCTTCTTGAGGAGGAATCCGACGAAGAGATGCGCGAAATGCTGAAAGAAGAGCTCTCCGATGCGAAAAAACGCGTAGAGGAGCTGGAGCAGGAGCTCAAAGTCCTGCTTCTGCCGAAAGACCCGAACGATGACAAGAACGTTATCGTAGAGTTCCGCGCAGGTGCCGGCGGAGACGAGGCGGCACTCTTTACCGCAGAAATCTGCCGTATGTACATCAAATACGCAGAGAGCCGCGGCTGGAAAACAGAGCTGACCAGCGCCGATGAAAACGGAATCGGCGGCTTTAAAGACGCAACACTTCTGATCAACGGAGCAGGCGCGTACTCCCGGATGAAGTACGAGAGCGGCACGCACCGCGTACAGCGTGTGCCGGAAACCGAGTCCGGCGGAAGAATCCATACCTCAACCATGACCGTAGCGATCATGCCGGAGGTGGACGACGTCGAAGTACAGATCGACCCGAAAGATTACAAATTCGATGTATTCCGTGCTTCCGGAAACGGCGGCCAGTGTGTCAATACGACCGACTCAGCAGTCCGTCTGACCCACTTCCCGAGCGGCATCGTCATTTCCTGCCAGGATGAGAAATCACAGTTAAAGAATAAGGACAAGGCACTGAAGATTCTGCGTGCCGTCTGTACGACTTAGAGCAGCAGAAACAGCACGATGAGATGGCCGAGCTTCGAAAGAGCCAGGTCGGAACGGGAGACCGCTCTGAGAAGATCCGTACGTACAACTTCCCGCAGGGACGTGTGACGGATCACAGAATCAAACTGACCTTATACAAACTGGACGCCATTATGAACGGCGATCTGGATGAAATCATCGACAGTCTGATTGCAGCCGATCAGGCCGCAAAGCTGAGCAGCATGCAGGAAGAAGCATAATAATAAACGCTGCGAGTCACGATTGGTCTACAGGATCGATTGTTGATAGAATAAACAAGAGAAAAAAGGGGAAAAGAGAAAGGGAAAACGCTATGAAGAAAACAGCACTTGTGATCATGGCAGCCGGAATCGGCAGCAGATTTGGAAAGGGAATCAAACAGCTTGAGCCAGTAGGACCAAACGGGGAGATCATCATGGATTATTCCATCCACGATGCACTGGAAGCCGGCTTCAACAAAGTAGTCTTCATCATCCGCAAGGATCTGGAGAAAGATTTTAAGGAAGTCATCGGCAACCGCATCAGCAAAATCACAGAGGTGGAATATGCATTCCAGGAGCTCGATGATCTGCCGGCAGGCTTTGCAAAACCGGAAGGCCGTACCAAACCGTGGGGAACCGGCCAGGCCGTTCTTGCCTGCAAAGGTCTTGTAAAAGAGCCGTTTGCTGTTATCAATGCTGATGACTATTACGGAAAAGATCCGTTCGTAAAACTGCACGACTACCTTGTACAGGAGCATGATGTGGATGAAGTTATGCCGATCTCCATGGCAGGATTCGTGCTTGGAAACACCTTAAGTGACAACGGCGGTGTTACAAGAGGTGTCTGCGTCGTTGATGAAAACGGAAATCTGACTGGTGTCAACGAGACGAAAAACATCGTAAAGACCGCAGAGGGCGCAGGCGTTGAAAAAGAAGACGGAACGGTTGATCCGATCGACAAAAACTCCCTTGTTTCCATGAACATGTGGGGACTGCAGCCGGAGTTCATTGATCTTCTGGAGAAAGGCTTTGTTGAATTCCTTTCTGCACAGAAAGAGGGAGATGTAAAAGGCGAGTACCTCCTTCCGATCTACATCGACGAGCTGCTGCACGCAGGAAAAGCAGAAGTAAAAGTTCTTCCGACCGACGCAGAGTGGTTCGGCGTAACGTATCAGGAAGACAAAGCTTCCGTAACAGAAGCATTCCGCAAACTGATTGCGGACGGCGTATACAGCGAGAAGCTGTACGACTAATTACGATATTTTGTTATTTGAGTGAATAACCAGAAAAAGCGTGTTTGAATGATTGCAAAAAATTTCAGACACGCTTTCTGCCCGAAAGGGGAAAGGAGCATACCATGGGTAAATATTTTGGAACAGATGGATTTCGCGGAGAAGCAAACATTGATCTGACGGTTGAGCATGCATATAAAGTGGAAGATTCCTCGGATGGTATTTCGGAAAAGACCACAAAGCACAGATCGTCATTGGAAAAGACACCAGACGCTCCAGCTACATGTTCGAATATTCGCTGGTAGCAGGACTGACCGCATCGGGAGCAGACGCTTATCTGCTGCATGTAACGACCACCCCGAGCGTTTCCTATGTTGTCCGTACCGAAAACTTTGACTGCGGAATTATGATCTCCGCCAGCACAACCCGTTCTATGACAACGGAATCAAAGTCATCAACGGCCTGGGACAGAAACTGGAAGCCGACATCGAAGCGCAGATCGAAGCCTACATCGACGACGGAACACCGAAGATCCCGTTCGCAACGAGAGAAGACATCGGACGTACCGTGGATTTTGCAGCCGGAAGGAACCGCTACATTGGACACCTGATCTCGATTCCGACAAAATCCTTTAAAAACATGAGAGTCGGACTCGACTGCTCCAACGGAAGTGCCTCTTCCGTAGCCAAGAGCGTGTTTGATGCCATCGGCGCCAAGACATATGTGATCCACAACGAGCCGGACGGAACAAACATCAACTGCGGCTGTGGTTCCACCCACATCGAAGAGCTTCAGAAATATGTAAGAGAGAAACACCTCGATGTCGGATTTGCCTACGACGGAGACGCAGACCGCTGCATCGCTGTCGATGAGCTGGGAAATGTGGTAGACGGAGACCTGATCATGTATGTCTGCGGTAAATACTTAAAAGAAAAAGGCCAGTTAAACGGAGATACGATTGTGACCACGATCATGTCAAACCTCGGTCTTTACAAAGCGTGTGACCGCGCCGGTATCCGGTATGAGAAGACGGCAGTCGGCGACAAATACGTGTGCGAGAACATGATGGCAAACGGCTATTCTCTCGGCGGAGAGCAGTCCGGCCACATCATTTTCAGCAAGCACGCGACGACCGGTGACGGAATCCTGACCTCCCTGATGGTGATGGAAGTGCTGATAGATAAGAAACTCCCGCTCAGCACCCTGACAGCCGAGGTAGTGATTTACCCGCAGCTCTTAAAGAATGTCCGCGTGGCAAACAAAGCAGCTGCAAAGGCCAACCCGGCAGTACAGAAAGCAGTAGAAGACGTAGCAGAGGCCCTGGGCGATGACGGACGCATCCTCGTAAGAGAGAGCGGCACCGAGCCGGTGATCCGTGTCATGGTGGAAGCACCGGACGACGCAACGTGTGCAAAATACGTAGACCAGGTTGTTTCTGTGATGCATAAAGAAGGACTTGTGACAGAATGAAAAAAAGACTGGTAATCTTTTTTCTGGCGGCGGCAATGGTGCTTGGCGGCTGTGAAAATAAAAATTCAAAGCTTTATAAAAAGGGCATCGAGGCGCTCGAACAGAAGGACTACGTAACGTCGATTGCGATGCTGGAGGGAGCCGTAAAGGCAGGCGACCGACTGGCGGAGAGCTACCGGTCGCTCGGCATCGCTTATCTGAAAAGCCAGGAGTATGACAAGGCAAAAGAGGCTTTCAAGAGCAGTCTTTCGAGCATGAAGCACAAAGACGCGGAGTTTTCGCGCGATGTCATGTATTACGAGGCGGAAACCTGCGTACAGGCCGGAGATCTGGATGGAGCCATTGAGATCTGCACCAATATTCAGGAAGAAAAGGCCGATGCCGATGCGCTGTTCCTTAGGGGACGCGCGTACTTCCTGCAGAAGAATTACGAGCAGGCGAAGGTGGATTTTGATGCGGCAGTGGAGACGAAGGAGAGCTATCAGCTCTGCCTTGACATTTACGAGCTGTATCAGGAGAGCAGCATGAAGGCGGACGGAGACCGTTACCTCGAAGCGGCAGTGAAGATTGAGTCGAAAACGACCGAGGATTATTATAACATCGGCTGCGCATACTACTATCTGGAGGAGCAGGACGAGGCGGTCAAAGCGTTCTCGAAGGCAATGAAGGACGGCAGCAGCGCGGCGATGGAAATGCTCGGCGAGGTTTACCTTTCCAATGGTCAGAACGACGAGGCGAAAGCACTGTTTTCTTCGTATCTTTCGACAGATGGCTTTGCGGCGGCAGCAAACAACGGGCTGGCGCTCTGCGCACTTGCGGAAACGACACGGACAGTGCACTCTCGTATATCGAGGAAGGACTCAAAACGGCAGAGGATTCCGACCGGGAAAATCTGCTGTTCAACCAGATTGTATCCTATGAAAAACGGGCGGATTTTGATACCGCGAAGTCGCTGATGGCGGATTTTCTGGCAGCATACCCGGAAAACACCGCGGCGCAGCGGGAAAATACGTTTCTCCAGAACCGATAACAGACGGAGGAAGTTGGATTGTTTGATTTAAGAGAAGAACAGGAGCGCGTGATTCTGGTCGGCGTACAGGAAAACGGCGGCGCAAACGCAGAAGAATCGCTCGACGAGCTGGCGGAACTGGCCAGCACCGCCGGTGCGAAGGTGGAGGGCCGCCTGGTGCAGGTGCGGGAGGCCATTCATCCGGGAACGTACATCGGAAAAGGAAAATTAGAGGAATTGAAAATTCTGGTGCGCGCCTGCGATGCGACGGGCATCATCTGCGACGATGAGCTCTCCTCGATCCAGTTAAAAGGGCTGGAGGAAGCACTGGAATGCAAGATCATGGACCGTACGCTTTTGATCCTGGATATCTTTGCGGCGCGCGCCGTGAGCAGCGAGGGTAAAATCCAGGTTGAGCTGGCCCAGTTAAAGTACCGTGCGTCCCGACTTTCCGGCTTGGCACATCGCTTTCCCGTCTCGGCGGCGGAATCGGTACGAGAGGACCGGGAGAGAAAAAGCTGGAAACCGACCGGCGCCTGATCCGCACGCGTATTACGCAGTTAAAACGTGAGCTTGAGGAAGTACGCCAGCACAGAGAGCTCCTTCGTGAAGGCAGAAAACGTTCCAAAATCCCGGTAGCGGCGCTCGTAGGCTATACGTCAGCGGGAAAGAGCAGTCTTTTAAATGCACTGACAGGATCGGAAATTCTGGCAGATGCAATGCTGTTTTCCACGCTGGATACGACGACGCGGTCACTGACCCTTCCGGATGGACAGGAAATCCTGCTGACCGATACGGTTGGATTTATCAATAAGCTGCCACATCATCTGATCGATGCATTCCGCAGTACGCTGGAGGAAGCACGGTATGCCGACTATATTCTCCACGTTGTGGATACGTCAAATCCGCAGATGGAGCTGCAGATGCAGGTCGTGTACGATACGCTGCGGGAACTGAAAGTTGAGGACAAAAAGATCGTCACCCTGCTGAACAAGCAGGATAAGCTTCTCGCCCCGATGGTTGTAAAAGATTTCCGGGCAGACGCGAGCCTTGCGGTCTCTGCCAAAACAGGACAGGGACTCGAAGACCTCAAAAATTTACTCTCCTCGTGGATGATGGAGGGAAAAATCTATATCGAGCGCCTCTATCCGTACGATAAGGCGGGAACGATTTCACTGATCCGCGGATACGGAATTCTGCTCGAAGAAGAATATCTGCCGGAAGGCATCCGCGTAAAAGCCTATGTACCGAAGGATATCTATCCGAGGGTATAGAGGTATGGCAAGCGGGCTTAAAAACGGCAGTACATCCCTTTAAGCGCCGTACAGCGCCGAAAAATGGAAGGGACAGAATACAAGTAAAAGTACCATATCTAGTGATGTTAGAAAATTTCACACTAGATATGGTACTTTTTACTATTGACGGGAGAAACATGCTCTGCTATCATATGGTTCAGACACTGCAAAGAGTGGAACCTTAAAAAGGCCTTGCAGAAACGGTTGAATTAACAGGAGGGATTCCATGTTTCAGGTAGAAAAGAGAGACGGAACGATTGCAGAGTTCCAGATGAAAAAGATTACCGATGCGATTGGAAAAGCATTCGGCGCAAAAGATATGCAGTTCAGCGATGACATGCTTCAGATGCTGGCACTGCGCGTAACAGCGGACTTTCAGTCAAGATCAAAGACGGAAAAATTTCAGTGGAGGCAATTCAGGACAGCGTGGAGAACGTGCTGATCCAGTGCGGCTACGCAGAAGATGGCAAAGCTACATTCTGTACCGCAAGCAGAGGGAAAAAATCCGCAACATGAAATCGACGATCGTAGACTACAAAGAGATCGTGGACAGCTACGTAAAAGTAGAGGACTGGCGTGTCAAAGAGAACTCGACCGTAACGTATTCTGTCGGCGGTCTGATCTTAAGCAATTCCGGCGCGATCACAGCCAACTACTGGTTATCAGAGATTTATGATGACGAGATCGCCGAGGCACACCGCAACGCGGATATTCACATCCACGACCTGTCGATGCTGACCGGCTACTGTGCAGGATGGTCGTTAAAACAGCTCATCAAAGAAGGACTTGGCGGCATCAACGGAAAGATTACTTCTTCTCCGGCAAGACATCTTTCGGTTCTGTGCAACCAGATGGTCAACTTCCTCGGCATTATGCAGAACGAGTGGGCAGGTGCGCAGGCATTTTCTTCATTTGATACGTATCTGGCGCCGTTCGTCAAAGTGGACAACTTAAGCTACGGCGAAGTGAAGAAGTGCATCGAGGCGTTTATCTACGGCGTCAACACACCGAGCCGCTGGGGAAGCCAGGCACCGTTCTCCAACATCACACTCGACTGGACCGTACCGGATGACCTCGCGGAGCTTCCGGCGATCGTCGGCGGTAAGGAGATGGACTTCAAGTACAAAGACTGTAAAAAAAGAGATGGATATGGTCAACAAAGCGTTCATCGAGACGATGATCGAGGGAGATGCCAACGGAAGAGGCTTCCAGTACCCGATCCCGACCTACTCCATCACATCCGATTTTGACTGGTCCGATACGGAGAATAACCGTCTGCTGTTCGAAATGACTGCAAAATACGGTACCCCGTACTTCTCCAACTACATCAACAGCGATATGAAACCAAGCGACGTGCGCTCCATGTGCTGCCGTCTCCGCCTGGATCTGCGTGAGCTTCGAAAGAAAACCGGCGGATTCTTCGGTTCCGGCGAGAGCACCGGATCGGTCGGCGTTGTCACCATCAATATGCCGCGTATCGCATATCAGTCCAAAGATGAGAAAGAGTTCTACCGCCGTCTCGATCATATGATGGATATTGCCGCACGTTCGTTAAAGACGAAACGTGAGGTCATTACCCGTCTCCTGGATGAGGGACTGTATCCATATACGAAACGGTACCTTGGAACGTTTGAGAACCACTTCTCAACCATCGGTCTGATCGGTATGAACGAGGCCGGCTTAAATGCCGCATGGCTCGGAAAGGGTCTGGAGGATCCGAAGACACAGCAGTTTACGAAAGAAGTTCTGAACCATATGAGAGAGCGTCTTTCTGATTACCAGGAGGAGTACGGCGATCTGTACAACCTTGAGGCAACTCCGGCGGAGTCGACCGCATACCGTCTGGCAAAACACGACCGTGCAAAATGGCCGGATATCAAGACCGCAGGCCATGAGGGAGATACCCCGTACTACACCAACAGCTCCCATCTGCCGGTGGACTATACCGAGGATATTTTCTCTGCGCTTGATATTCAGGATGATCTGCAGACGCTGTACACCTCGGGAACTGTATTTCATGCGTTCCTTGGCGAAAAACTGCCGGACTGGAAAGCAGCAGCTTCCCTTGTGCGGAAGATTGCAGAGAACTACAAACTGCCGTACTACACGCTGTCCCCGACGTATTCTGTTTGTGCGAACGACGGCTATCTCGCCGGCGAGCATTTTACATGTCCGATCTGTGGAAAAGAGGCAGAGGTTTACAGCCGTATCACGGGATATTACCGTCCGGTCAAGAACTGGAACGACGGAAAACGCCAGGAGTACAAGAACAGAACTGTATATGATATCATCCACTCCAAATCGCCGGAGCAGAAAATGAAATCGTACGGCGCAGCAGAGAAACTGGCAGAGCAGGCCGCTGGAAAAGAAGAGCCGAAAGCCGCTGCAGCAGCAGATAAAATCGAGGAAGACGGCATGTACCTGTTCACGACAAGCACCTGCCCGAACTGCAAAATGGCGAAAGAAATGCTCGCCGAGGAGCAGTATGAGGTGATCGACGCAGAGCGTCACCCGGATCTTGCCGCACAGTACGGCATCATGCAGGCACCGACTCTTCTCGTTGTGGAGGACGGCCAGGCGCAGAAGATTGTGAATGCTTCCAATATCCAGAAATATGTGGATGAATATCTCTCCTAAATCTGTGCGCATATAGTTGCAGGAAAGAACAAACAGAGTTATAATAGGAAAAGCGATACCTCGCCCGGGCATCCCGGGTGGGGGTATTATTATGGCGCTGAGCACAGCAGAAATCGGCCCGGTGGACCGGTTTCACTTACAGAAGGGAGAAAAATTATGGGATACAGCCAGGACACAATCTGTGTACAGGGAGGATGGCAGCCGAAAAACGGTGAGCCGCGTGTACTTCCGATTTACCAGAGCACAACATTCAAATATGCAACCAGCGAGGAAATGGGAAAACTGTTCGATCTGGAGGAGGAGGGATATTTCTATTCCCGTCTGCAGAACCCGACGAACGACGTCGTAGCACAGAAAATCTGCGATCTGGAGGGCGGCGTGGCAGCCATGCTCACATCTTCCGGCCAGGCGGCAACGATGCTTGCTGTTACCAACATCTGTGAGGCAGGCGACCACGTTGTCTGCGCGGCAAAGGTTTACGGAGGAACCTCCAACCTGCTCGCCGTTACCTTAAAACGATTCGGCATCGAGACTACCCTCGTGGACCAGGATGCGCCGGCAGATGAGCTGGAAAAAGCATTCCAGCCGAACACCAAAGCTGTCTTTGCCGAGACGATTTCCAATCCGGCAGGTGTTGTACTTGACATTGACAAGTTTGTTAAACTTGCACATGAGCACGGCGTTCCGATGATCTGCGACAACACCTTTGCAACCCCGATCAACTGCCGTCCGTTCGAGTTCGGTGTAGATATTGTCACCCATTCCACCACAAAATACATGGACGGCCATGCAATGGCGCTCGGCGGAGCGATTGTCGATTCCGGAAACTTCGACTGGGATGCGCATGCAGACAAATTCCCGGGCCTTACTACACCGGACGAATCGTACCACGGCGTGATTTATACGCAGAAATTCGGTAAAAAAGCGTATATCACAAAAGCAACCGCGCAGCTGATGCGTGATATGGGAGCGTGCCAGTCCCCGCAGAATGCATTCCTGACGAATGTCGGTCTGGAGACTCTGCACCTGCGCGTGGAGCGTCACTGCAGAAATGCCGAGAAAGTGGCAGAGTTCCTGAAAAACCACCCGAAGGTAGCATGGGTTGAGTACGCAGGCCTTGCAGACAGCAAATACCATGCGCTGGCAGAAAAATACATGCCGAACGGAACCTGCGGCGTTCTCTGCTTCGGACCGAAGGGCGGAAGAGACGGTGCGATGCGTTTTACGAACGGCCTGAAAATGGTAGCAATTGTAACACACGTTGCCGATGCAAGAAGCTGCGTTCTGCACCCGGCAAGCCATACCCACCGCCAGCTGAACGATCAGCAGCTCATCGAAGCCGGTGTTCTGCCGGATCTGATCCGTCTGTCAGTCGGCATCGAGGATGTGAACGATATCATTGCAGACCTTGATCAGGCGCTTGCGAACGTATAAAGATACAAAAAACAGGATGTGAAAAGGAGCGTATTGGTAAAATGGAAGAAATGGCAAAGAAACGCGTAAAAGATTCTGAGACAGAGCAGTCGTATCTTCTGATGCACCGCCATATCAACGGCTATGGCCGTCTGTTCGGCGGCCAGCTGGTCGCGTGGATCGATGAGCTTGCCGGTCTGGTGGGACGCCGCCACTGCGGCCACGAAATAACCACCGCGTGCATCGACAATCTGAACTTCAAGCATCCTGCTTTTCTGAACGACACCGTCGTACTGGTCGGAAGGGTGACGTATGTCGGACGCACTTCAATGGAGGTGCGCGTCGACACGTACGTGGAAGAGCTTGCGACCGGCATTCGGAAAATGATCAACCGTGCCTACGTGGTGATGGTGGCCATCGACGAGAACGGCCGCGCACTTCCCCGTCCCGGGCCTGATTCTGGAATCCCCGGAGCAGGAAGCTGAGTGGGAGGGCGGAAAAACGCCGCTATGAACTGCGAAAAGAGCGTCACAGAGAGGGGTTCTAAGTTGACGTTCACCCGCACATTTGCAGAATCCACCGGGGCGTTTACCGGAGCTGTCTTCGTGCATTCTGAAAATTTCATTTAAAAAAATCCCGCCGTGTCCCTTGACAGGCGGGATTTCCATGTTAAGGTAAAGGCAGTTATACGACTGACGGAAGTGGAAATGACCACAGGAGTATAGCGTGAGAAGAGGCCGACCGTCTGGGCAGAAGAATGCTTGGGGGAGTGGGTCTGTTTTTTTATCCAAAAACAGAAAATCCCATTCCAGCCACCTTGAAAAGGAGATCAGAAGATGAAAAAAGTATCACTGGAACAGGAATTAAAAGGAAATGCATATCCAGGAAGAGGAATTGTGATCGGCAGATCCAAAGACGGCACAAAAGCCGTTGCCGGATACTTTATTATGGGCAGAAGCCAGAACAGCCGCAACCGTGTCTTTGTTGAGGAGGGTGAGGGAATCCGCACACAGGCGTTTGATCCGTCGAAGCTGGAAGATCCGAGCCTGATCATCTACGCACCGGTACGCGTTCTGGGAAATGATACGATCGTAACAAACGGAGACCAGACCGATACCGTATACGAAGGACTGGAGCAGGGAAAAAACGTTTGAGGTATCCCTTCGAAGCAGAGAGTTTGAGCCGGATGCACCGAACTACACTCCTCGTATTTCCGGTGTGATGCACGTAGAGAACGGAACGTACGGCTACCAGATGTCGATCTTAAAGAGCAATAACGGCGATCCGTCCCAGTGCAACCGCTACACCTTCTCCTATGATAACTGTGTAGCAGGGGAAGGCCATTTCATCCACACCTACATGCACGACGGCAATCCGCTGCCAAGCTTTGAGGGTGAGCCAAAACTGGTCGAGATTCCGGATGACATCGATGCCTTCACCGAACTGCTCTGGAGCAGCTTAAACGAGGACAACAAGGTGTCCCTCTTCACACGCTATATCGACATTGCAACCGGCAAGTATGAGACAAGAATCGTGAATAAAAATAAATAAGAAATCGAGTGTTTTGCGAAAGGAGAAAATCATGAAAGAATTAGCGTTAAAATACGGATGCAACCCGAACCAGAAACCTTCCAGAATTTACATGGATGATGACAGAGATCTTCCGATCGAAGTATTAAGCGGCCGTCCGGGCTATATCAATTTTCTGGACGCCTTCAATGGCTGGCAGCTGGTACGTGAGCTGAAAGCAGCCACCGGTCTTCCGGCAGCAACTTCCTTCAAGCACGTTTCCCCGGCAGGTGCAGCCGTAGGTCTTCCGCTGGACGAGACCCTGCGTAAAATTTACTGGGTAGACGATATGGGAGAGCTTTCTCCGTTAGCATGCGCTTATGCAAGAGCCAGAGGCGCAGACCGTATGTCTTCTTTCGGCGACTTTATCGCACTTTCTGATGTCTGCGACAAAGACACCGCATCTCTGATCAAACGTGAGGTTTCTGACGGTGTCATCGCTCCGGGATTTACCGATGAAGCACTGGAAATCCTGAAAGCAAAGAAAAAAGGTAACTACTGCGTCATCAAAATCGACGAGAATTACCGTCCGGCTCCGCTCGAGCACAAACAGGTCTTCGGCATTACCTTTGAGCAGGGCCGCCAGGAGCTGCCGATCGACGATGAGCTGCTCTCCAACGTGGTAACCGAGAACAAAGAGATTCCGGAAGCAGCAAAACGCGATCTGAAGATTGCACTGATTACCTTAAAATATACCCAGTCCAACTCCGTATGCTTCGTCAAAGACGGTCAGGCCATCGGTGTCGGCGCAGGCCAGCAGTCCCGTGTGCACTGCACCCGTCTTGCCGGACAGAAAGCCGACAACTGGTTCCTGCGTCAGTGCCCGAAGGTGCTGGATCTGCAGTTCGTAGACGGCATCCGCCGCGCAGACCGTGACAATGCGATCGACGTTTACATCGGCGAGGAGTACATGGATGTTCTCGCAGACGGCGCATGGGAGAAGATCTTCAAAGTAAAACCGGAAGTCTTCACAAGAGAAGAGAAACGTGCATGGCTCGACCAGATGAAGGGCGTAACCTTAGGTTCCGATGCCTTCTTCCCGTTCAGCGACAACATCGAGCGCGCACACAAGAGCGGCGTCCAGTACATCGCAGAGCCGGGCGGATCGGTTCGTGATGACGCTGTCATCGAGTGCTGCAACAAGTACAACATGGCGATGGCATTTACAGGAATCCGTCTGTTCCATCACTAAAAAGAAATGCGTTTTATATTTATATAAGAAGAAAGAATCCGGTCTCTGGGCGGCCGGATTCTTTCTTTTTTCGCACATGCGGCAAAATATGCATAGTCGGAATCCGGGTTTTGCGCTATACTGGACACGGAGGATTTGTGAATGAAAGCAAGAGAAAAGATCTGGAAAATGATCAAAACAAAAATTTCTGGGGGCGAAGGTCCGGTACCGCCTTTTTTCTGTCGAAACCCCCTGTTCTTTTTCGGAAAAGTGTGATAAAATACCCCATGGGCGTATCTTTTGCCCACTGCAAAAAGGAGGATGAGGAATATGCGGCAGATGGAATTTAAAATGGAGCGACAGGGACTTCTCGAGGAAGGCCAGGAAGTCAACGTGACAGAAAGCGCACTGCCTACCTCCTATTATTATACGATTACCCCGGCAGTGGCCATGAGCAGGAATTATCAGGCGTATGAGAGGCTGCAGTCCCGGAAGGGAATCGTAAAAGAAGTAAAAGAGACACCGAGAGGATTCTATACGGTAGTGGAGTTTGATGAAGATGAGCCGACCTGACGAGAACAAAAATGAGCACCGGTGGTGCATCCGATTCCGCCGGTTTACCGCGCCGATTCCCGGATTCTGATTCTCGGCAGTTTTTCCGTCCGTAAAATCCAGGGAGACCGGATTTTTTTACGGCCATCCGCAGAACCGTTTCTGGAAAGTGACGGCAGCCGTGTGCGGGGAAGAGGTGCCGCAGACCGTGGAAGAGAAGAAGGCGTTTCTGCTCCGGAATCATATCGCTGTCTGGGATGTGATCGCGTCCTGCGTCATCACAGGCTCGAGCGATGCGAGCATCCGCGATGTTGTGCCGAATCCGCTGCAGGACATTCTGGAATGCGCCGATATCCGGCAGATTTACTGCAACGGGGCGACCGCGTGGAAGTATTACCGGAAGTACCAGGAGAAGCAGCTGGGACGGGAAGCGGTTCGTCTTCCGTCGACGAGTCCCGCGAACGCCGCATGGTCTGTGGAGCGGCTGCTTGGCGAGTGGAGCCAGTGCGGAGAAGTCTTACGAAACGGAGAGTGACAGGATGAAAAAAGAGTACGAGACCGTCTGGGAGATTTTTAATGAGTGTGCCAATAATCAGATGCGGGACGTCTTTTTCGACGAGATCGAGACGGATGACCCGGAGGCGTATATCCGTCAGAAATTTCCGGACAAAAACTTAAAATATGAAAAAACGGTGGAAGCGGACGGATCTCTGGTCTTTGACATTGAGACCTCCGGCATCCGCCAGCGGTTTACGTTTACAGAAATCTGAATCGCGCAGAAAATACCAGAAAAGCGGAGAAAAAAACGATGAGTGAAGAAAAACACACGCATGTGCATGTGCTGGAAGACGGCACCGTGATCGAGCATTCCCACGATCACGCCCACGGGCACCATCATACAAATACAAAAGCAGTCTTAAACCGCCTCTCCCGCGCGATCGGACACATGGAGTCGATCAAGCGGATGGTAGAGGAAGGCCGGGACTGCACTGAGGTTCTGATCCAGCTGTCTGCCGTGAAGGCGGCCATTAACAATACAGGAAAAATTATCCTGGAGGATCACATTGAACATTGCATCGTCGATGCAGTCGAGCATGGGGACATAAAAGCGATTCAGGAGCTGAATAAGGCGATCGACCGCTTTGTCAAATAAGCAAGAAAAACAAGAAAAGAGGAAAGAAACATGGCAAAAGAATGCAGCAATTCGAGCTGTTCCAAAGAAAGCTGCGAAGGATGTCCAAGCAAAGCAGGACAGGGCAAACCGGATTTTCATATTGATCTGAATGCCGATTCTTCGATCAAACATGTCATTGGCGTTGTCAGCGGCAAGGGCGGTGTTGGTAAATCATGGTAACCGCATCTCTGGCAAACCAGAAAGCAAAAGAGGGCTACAAGGTTGGTATCCTCGATGCCGATATCACAGGACCGTCCATCCCGAAAATGTATGGCCTGAAAGGACCTGCAAACGTAGATGACAAGGGCGTTTACCCGGCAGTTGCAGCAAACGGCGTAAAGGTAATGTCCATCAACCTCCTGCTTCCGGGCGAGGAAGAGCCGGTCATCTGGAGAGGACCTGTCATCGCAGGAACCGTAAAACAGTTCTGGACCGACGTCATCTGGGGCGACCTGGACTATCTCTTCGTCGATATGCCGCCAGGAACCGGTGATGTTCCGCTGACCGTTTTCCAGTCTCTTCCGGTAGACGGCGTAGTGATCGTATCTTCCCCGCAGGATCTGGTGCGCATGATCGTCATGAAAGCCTACAAGATGGCACAGATGATGAGCGTTCCGGTGCTCGGTATCGTAGAGAACTACAGCTACCTCGTATGTCCGGACTGCGGCAAAAAGCTGTCCATTTTCGGCGAAAGCCACATCGACGAGATCGCAGCCGAGATCGGCGTGCCGGTTCTCGGCAAAATGCCGATTCATCCGGAGTTTGCCGACTGGTGGACGAAGGAAGATTTGCAGAAGTGGATAACACCGATATTGCAAAGATCAACATCTAATCATTAAATATAGAAGCAAGTAATGGCATGAAAAACTCGTTTTTCCTTGATTTTACAAGGAAAAGCGGGTTTTTTTGACAAGATTTTTACGTTTCTTTTGGCAAAAACTATTTTATTTTAAACGGATTTTGTGTAACCGGTTACACACGACTGCGCAAATGAGACAAAAAGCGACAAATATGAAGGTTAATGAGAAAAACTTGCATAAAAAACATGCATAATATGGCAAAAACAAGGAAATAAATTCAATATTGACATTTAAAGAGAAAAAGTGCATAATCTACCTCAACGATAGGAAAACAAACAGCTATTGATTAAGAAAGAGGTGAATCGTATGTCACACTGCGTAGTAAGACTCAATGGAACTGAGGAAGTAGAGGAGTTTGTAAAAGCAGCTTCCAAATGTGATTTTGATATTGACATTTTTTACAACCGCGTTATTATTGATGCAAAATCCATTCTTGCATCCTCAGCATGGATCTGAACCGTGATCTCACCGTACACTGTTATGGTGACAGTCCGGCATTCAATAAAACCCTGCAGAAATTTGCTGTAGCATAAATTTTATTAAGGGAAACGAAAAAAATTCAGCCTGCGCCGCCAGCGAGAGTAGAGACAGAATTTGCGCAGGGGACTTTCTGAAGAAAAACTAATCACACGAGACACATAACTTCAGAGAGAAAAAAAGGAGACTGTTGCGGCAGTCTCCTTTTTTCTGTATAATGATAACTATTCAGAGCCATGCGAATTCCAGAAAAGGACACGAATCATGCTTGCATGAATGAGCGTTCTTTTCTGGAATTTCATATGGCGAGAAGCCACATCGAGATGCAGCGCAGCGGAATCGAGATGGGGCTCTGAATAGTCTGGTTAGAAAAGGAGCGGGCTAGTGGAAGAGAAGAAGAAAGAGATCCGGATTTCCGTGCGGAATCTGGTGGAGTTTATTCTGCGCAGCGGGGATCTGGACAACTCGTCGGGAGGTTTTGGCGAGCGCGATGCCATGCAGGCGGGAACGCGGGTGCATCAGCAGATTCAGAAAAAACGGGGCGCCGATTACCGTGCGGAGGTTCCGCTGGTTCACGAAAAAGAATATGAGCATTTCATCCTGCGCGTCGAGGGAAGAGCGGACGGCATGTACGAGGACGGAACCACGACCGTGATCGAGGAGATCAAGGGAACGTACCGTGACCTCGAAACGATGGAAGGGCCGGTTCCGGTACATCTGGCACAGGCGAAGTGCTACGCTTACATCTACGGCCTTCAGAACCGCAAAGAGGAGATGGGCGTGCTGATGACGTACACCCTGCTCTCCTCCGAGGAGGAAGGCCTTCTGCGCCCGCTCACCAAAGAAGAGGTAAAGCCGGAGCACTCCAACTGGCGCATCCGCCATTTTCTGCAGACGTACAAGCTCCCGGAACTGGAGCAGTGGTTCGATGAGCTACTCGACGCCTGGTTTATCTGGGCGGAATTCCAGTACCAGTGCAGAAAGCGCGAGATGCCTCAATGCAGCACCTCGAATTCCCCTTCCCGTACCGGAAAGGCCAGCGGGAACTGGTGAGCGGCGTCTACCGTACCATTCTGCGGAAAAAGAACTCTTCGTCCAGGCGCCGACCGGCATCGGAAAAACAATGTCCACGGTCTTTCCGGCCATCCGCGCGATCGGAGAGGGCTGCGGCGACCGTCTTTTTTATCTGACTGCGAAAACCATCACCCGTACCGTGGCAGAGGAGGCGGTCTCCATTCTAAAAGAGAAGGGACTGCAGTTCAAAGCAATCACGCTGACCGCAAAAGAAAAAATGTGCATCCTCGATGAGCCCGAATGCGATCCGATCCACTGCCCGCGCGCGAAAGGTCATTTTGACCGGATCAACGCGGCGGTGTACGAGATGCTGACGGAATGCGATTCCTACACAAGAGAGGAAGTCCTGCGCCAGGCGGAAAAATGGAACGTCTGCCCGCACGAGCTCCAGTTTGATGTGGCTTCGTGGGTGGACGGCGTGATCTGCGATTACAACTATGCGTTTGATCCGACCTCGAAATTAAAACGCTTTTTCGCAGAAGGAACGAAGGGTGACTACATCTTTCTGATCGATGAGGCGCACAACCTGGTCGAGCGGGGCCGCGATATGTTCAGTGCCACGCTCGTCAAAGAGGAGATTTTAAAGGTCCGCCAGCTCCTCCGCCCGTATGCACCGGGCAAAAAGCTCGAGAAGGCGCTGAACCGCTGCAATCACCAGATGCTCGTCTACAAAAGAGAGTGCGATTCCTGCACGGAGCTGGAAAGCGTATCGACGTTTCTTATGATGGTCAATCAGCTGCTGGAAGAACTGGCGGGCTGGCTGGAAGCGCATAAGACAAGCGAAATCCGGAAGCAGGTTCTGGAATTTTACTTTAACTTGCGAAATTTTTCCGAGATTTACAATTTAGTGGATGAAAATTATCTGATCTACACGAGTTATCTCGATAACGGCGATTTTGCACTGCGCCTGTTCTGCGTCAACCCTGCGGAGAATCTGCAGCAGTGTATCAACCAGGGGCGGTCGGCCGTATTCTTTTCCGCGACGCTGCTGCCGGTGCAGTATTATAAGAAGATGTTCAGCACGAATACGGACGATTACGCGATTTACGTGGAGTCCCCGTTTGATCCCACGAAGCGGTGTCTGGCGATCGGAAGCGAGGTCAGCACGAAGTATCAGCGGAGAAACCGCGCAGAGTTTGAGAAGATCGCCGCCTATCTGAACGAGATGATCCAGAGCCGGAAGGGCAACTATATGGCGTTCTTCCCGTCATACCGCCTGATGCAGGATGTCTATGCGGTCTATGAGGAACTGTATGCAGATGAAAACGTGACCTGCCTGATCCAGGAGTCGGCGATGCGGGAGCAGGAGAGAGAAGAGTTTCTGGAAGCGTTTGCGAAAGACAACGAGAAAACGCTGGTGGGATTCTGTATCATGGGAGGCATTTTCTCGGAGGGAATTGATCTGGACGGGGAAAAGCTGATCGGCGCGGCCGTTGTGGGAGCCGGAATCCCGCAGGTGGGGCCGGAGAGAGAACTTTTAAAGCAATATTTTGACCGCAGCGGAGAGAACGGTTTCGACTACGCGTACCGCTATCCCGGCATGAATAAGTATTGCAGGCGGCAGGGCGCGTGATCCGTACGACGGATGACACGGGTGTGATTCTGTTGCTCGACGAGCGGTTTCGAAACCGGGAGTACCGCGAGCTGTTCCCAAGAGAGTGGGAGGACTGCCGGATTGTGCAGCGCAGCAGCCTCCCGGAGGTAATCCATTCGTTTTGGGAGAGGGTGGATTGTGAGAGCGGATCAAAAGCCGGGCAGCAGGAAATGAAATCTCGGTACAGCGCTGAACGTTACGTGTGATCCGCGCGGTTCCGGTATTCGCTCGGCGAGCAGCCCATCTGCTGCCGGAAAATTTTAGAAAAATAGGCAGGACTGGAAAATCCGGTCTGTTCCGCTACGGAAGTGATACTGGCCTGGCGCTCGAGAAGGAGCGGCAGGCTTTTTTCAATACGGTAATCGAGAAGATAGTCAAACAGGGATTCGTTCATGCATTTCTTGAAAAAACGGCAGCATTCACTGCGGCAGATGTGGATCTGTGCGGCGAGATCCTCGAGCGTCAGATGCTCCATATAATGGCGGTGGATGTAGTCGAGCAGAATGCGGAGCCGCTCAACGTCACGCGCTGCCGCCGTGTTCTGGGATTCACCGGAAAACGATGCGTGGCGGTAAATCTCAATCCAGATCGACAGCAGAAGCTCCTGGATTTCCATCTCAAACGCGGACGGCTGCGAAAGCGAGAGGTCGTAGATGCGGTGCATACAGACAAGTACCTGGTTCTGCCAGTCGATCTCCGGCGAAAAGACGATGGAGGCGAGCTGCATATCCGTCAGCACCGGTTCGACGTAGCGCGTCTGGATCACACTGTTTGAAAAACCATAGAGAAAGCGCGGGGCGAACGTGGTTGAAATATAGACGCAGTCCATCCCGTCGATCATGTGGCCGCTGTGAAGCGCATTCGTGTTGCAGAAAATGCCGTCCCCTTCTTTTAAGACATACGATTTGCCGTTGACCTGATATCCGATCTGCCCCGAGAGGACAAACGTCAGCTCAATTTCCGGGTGCCAGTGCCAGGAAAAGGAGCCGCGCTCGTAGCGGGAGAGCTGTTCGTAACTGATGTTGACAGGAAATTCATAGCTGCCGTGGGCCTTCAGCTCACGGTTTTCTTTATCCATGCGGATCTGCATGAAACGTACCTCCAATCCATAAAATCCGTTAAAATCATACGATAAGTAAAGTATGCGGCAAAAAGGGAAAAAAAACAAGAAAAAATCGAAGATCACCTCAATATAATTATCGTTTGCCCCAATATTGTTGTTGCAGAGGGGCGTACGGCTCACTATAATGATACTTAAGAAGATAAGAAAAAACACACAAACACACAATACACAC
>ENA-OQIM01000007-OQIM01000007.1-human-gut-metagenome-genome-assembly--contig:-NODE-7-length-50807-cov-2.412668_pt1 | contig 50807 bp, 74 predicted proteins | sample MGYA00242579_ERZ504744 | MGnify/ENA primary metagenome ERZ504744 (study PRJEB26092, sample SAMD00036441) | human gut metagenome | host: Homo sapiens | study: EMG produced TPA metagenomics assembly of the...
TGAAAAGAAATGTCAATAAGCTGATAAAATATGATAATTATTATCATTTAAGAAGGAAAAATACGGTCATGGAAGGGCGATTCGCCGGCAGAACATGGAAACTTGCCGGAATCGCAAAGTTCGTGTTACAATTGGGACAGCAGAGCAAAACAAGAGAGGAGACAAAAATATGCTCTCACAGATGAATTACCGAAAAGAAACACAGCCCCACGGTGATGAGCTTTTTCCACTGAGCATTCACGTTTTCGAGACAGACCTGCAGAGTACCGTGCGGGTGTACTGCCATTGGCATGAGGAAGTGGAGCTCTTTTATGCAGTAAAGGGCGAAGCTGTTTTTCATATGGATACCGAGACCTTTCTCCTGCGGGAAGGGGAGACCGCCTTTGTCAATGCAAACCGTCTGCATGAGGTAGAGGGAATCGACGGACAGGAATTTACGTTTCTTGCCGTTGTATTCCAGCCGCGTTTTCTGTCCGGCACATCGCTTGACCGGATCCAGCAGCAGTATATCGAACCAGTGCTGTCCTCCGAGATCCGTTTTCCATCCAAGACAGAGCGGGGGACACGCCTTGCAGAAAAACGGCACAGGCCATGCAGGAGATCCGAAATCTGCAGGAAAGAAAAGAACCGGGCTGGGAGCTGCTGTTAAAAGCGGAACTTCTGAAAATCTGGCAGGGATATTACAGTGCGGCAGAAAAGAACGGCGGAAAAACGGATGCCTCGACGAATTACCGTGTCAGCAGAATGAAAGAGATCCTCACATACATGAATGCTCATTTCTGTGAGGATCTCGAAATCGCGGAACTGGCGAGCCAGTTTCATATGAGTGAGAGCGCTTTCTGCCGCTTTTTTAAGTCGATTATGCATATTTCCGCCGTGACGTATGTCAATAACCTGCGGATTGCCGAGAGCTGCCGGCTGCTGCTTTCCACCGAGGAGGCGATCAGCAAGATTGCGAGCGACTGCGGATTCCGAAATATCAGCTATTTTAACCGCGTCTTCCAGGAACGCATGCACCAGACGCCGGGGCAGTTCCGCAGTTTATCCGCAGAAAACCGTACTGCGATATAAGATTCGGAACTTATGCAGGCTTCTGCGATCGGAATGCACGCCGCAGGAAGAAAAGTCCGGTCATATCAGCCAGTGCCCAGCCGATCGGAATGGCGATCCAGATTCCGGCAACGCCAAGCGCCGTGGCGGAGAAAGGTATGCCAGCGCCACACGCATGCCAAGCGAAATGACGGTCAGAACAACCGACATCTCGGCGCGTTTGACAGCGCGGTAATACCCGTACAGCAGAAACAGCCATCCGATGCGAGATAGAACGAGCCTTCCAGCCGCAGGTACTGTATGCCGATCGCGATGACCTCCATTTCTGATGCTTTCACGAAAATCTGCATCAGCGGATGCGCGAACAGATTGACAAGCAGAGAAATGACGATGGAAAAAGCAGCGCTCAGTGCAAAAGCATCTTTCGTGCCGCGCCGGATCCGCTCGTGATTTCCGGCCCCGTAATTCTGTGCGGTGAAAGTGGAGTAGGCATTTCCGAAATCCTGCACCGGCAGATAGGCAAAGGTATCAATTTTCACCGCGGCCGCAAATGCCGCCATGACCGCCGGACCGAAGCTGTTGACGAGCCCCTGTACCATCAGAATGCCGAAATTCATGACCGACTGCTGAATGCAGGTCATCGAAGAAAGATTCAGAATCTCTTTTAAAATGGAATGGCTGAAACGCCATTCTTTTTTTGACGGCAGCCACATGCGGCAGCGGAGCAGCACATAGAGCAGAATACCGACGGCGGACACATACTGCGCAAGAACCGTAGCGAGCGCCGCGCCTGCGATGCCGAACGGCAGTACAGCGACAAAGAGCAGATCCAGTGCAATGTTCAGCACAGCAGAGACAGCGAGAAAAATCAGCGGCACAGAAGAGTTTCCGAGCGCGCGCAGCATACAGGAAAAGAAATTGTATACGGATGTTGCAATAAGGCCGGCAAAGATAATCAGAAGATACGTCCGCATGCCGGGACGGACTTCATCCGGGACGCGAAGAAACGTAAGGATCGGCTCGATGCTGCATAAACAGCGAGATTCAGCACGAGCGTAACGGCAAGGATCAGCAGAAACGCGTGGAGAATCGAAAGTTTTAAAGAAGAAAGATCTTTTCGTCCCTGATAAATCGAAAAGAGCGCACCGGCGCCCATCGACAGGCCGAGAAAAATGGAAGTCAGAAACGTCATCAGCGTATAGGAGGAGCCGACGGCGGCGAGCGCATTGCTTCCGAGAACGCGTCCGACGATCAGGGTGTCGGCAATGTTGTAAAACTGCTGCAACAGATTTCCTGCGATCATCGGCAGGGCAAACAGGATAAGAGAGCGGGAGATTTTCCCGCGGGTCAGATCGTAATACATAAAGAAACTTCTTTCCGAACATAATTATTAATATTATAACATAAAAAATCAAAAAATGTCAATTTGCAGGATGAAGTGTACAAAAATGCAATTGTCAGAAAACTTCGAAAAATCGAAGTTTATAAAATTTTTACAGATTTTGGGACACGTTCTGTAAAAAACGGAAGATTTTCAGTTGATTTTTTGGCCTTTTATGTATAATTAGAGTAGAAGAGGTCGGCTGGTCCGGTTTCTTCTAAAGGATACCTTCAAATTTCTGCATTTTGCAGAATGAAGCAGTATTACTATCAAAGGAAAGAGGTTAATTACAAGATGGCACAGATCGATTTAACAAAGTATGGCATCACCGGTACCACAGAAATTGTGTACAACCCTTCTTATGAGCAGTTATTTGAGGAAGAGACAAAACCAGAGCTGGAAGCTATGAAAAAGGCCGGGAGACAGAGCTTGGTGCAGTTAACGTTATGACCGGTATCTATACAGGCCGTTCACCGAAAGACAAATACATCGTTGTGGACGAGAATTCGAAAGATACTGTATGGTGGACTTCCGATGAGTACAAAAACGATAACCATCCGGCAACCCAGGAAGCATGGGCAGCAGTAAAAGAGATCGCAAAAAAAGAGCTCTCCAACAAAAGACTGTTCGTTGTAGATGCATTCTGCGGTGCAAATAAAGATACCCGTATGGCTATCCGCTTCATCGTTGAGGTAGCTTGGCAGGCACATTTCGTAACTAACATGTTCATCAAACCTACAGCAGAAGAGCTTGAGAACTTCGAGCCGGATTTCGTTGTATACAACGCATCCAAAGCAAAAGTTGAGAACTACAAAGAGTTGGGTCTGAACTCTGAGACAGCAGTAGTATTCAACATCACAAGCCGTGAGCAGGTTATCGTCAACACATGGTACGGCGGAGAGATGAAGAAAGGTATGTTCTCCATGATGAACTACTATCTGCCGCTGAAGGGCATCGCTTCCATGCACTGCTCTGCAAACACAGACCTGAACGGTGAGAACACCGCAATTTTCTTTGGACTTTCCGGAACAGGAAAAACAACACTTTCCACAGACCCGAAACGTCTTCTGATCGGTGATGACGAGCACGGCTGGGACGACAACGGAGTATTCAACTTCGAGGGCGGCTGCTATGCAAAAGTTATCAACCTGGACAAAGAGTCTGAGCCGGATATCTACAACGCAATCAGACGTGACGCTCTGCTTGAGAACGTTACTGTTGATGCAGAAGGCAAAATTGACTTCAATGATAAGAGCGTAACCGAGAATACTCGTGTATCTTATCCGATCAACCACATTGAGAACATCGTTCGCCCGATTTCTTCTGCACCGGCAGCTAAGAATGTTATCTTCCTGTCCGCAGATGCATTCGGCGTACTTCCGCCAGTATCTGTTCTGACACCAGAGCAGACTCAGTACTACTTCCTGTCCGGATTTACTGCAAAACTTGCAGGAACCGAGCGCGGAATTACCGAGCCGACTCCTACCTTCTCTGCATGCTTCGGCCAGGCATTCCTGGAACTGCACCCAACCAAATATGCAGAAGAGCTTGTTAAGAAAATGGAGAAGAGCGGAGCAAAAGCATACCTGGTTAACACAGGCTGGAACGGAACCGGAAAACGTATCTCCATCCGTGATACCCGTGGAATCATCGATGCAATCTTAAGCGGTGCTATCAACGAAGCTCCGACGAAGACTATTCCGTACTTCAACTTCGAAGTTCCGACTGAACTTCCGGGCGTTGATCCGGCTATCCTGGATCCTCGCGATACCTATGCTGATGCTTCCGAGTGGGAGACCAAAGCACTGGATCTGGCTGAAAGATTCATCAAGAACTTTGCAAAATATGAAGGAAACGCTGCTGGTAAAGCACTTGTTTCCGCCGGCCCGCAGAAATAAATTTTCTGAATTGATCGAAAGGAAGCCCCTGACATGAAAGTGTCAGGGGCTTCCTTTTATGAAAATATCTGGAGAAATAAAATAGTTCCCTGCCCGAAAGTACAGACTGATGGGACAGGAAACTATTTTACAGCACACTCTAAAATAATACAAAAAATTTCAGCACCACAGAGCGTGATTGTTGCGTCACTGGTTTTCGCCGTACCCTGATACGCCTTCAAAATAGAAAATAAGGCAGATCAGCAGGACAAGAGCAGTTCACGTACCATTTCTGCATTAAAGGTAACAGAGGAAACATGGTTGACTTCTATCTGATATAACGCATTTGCTGCGATATGCTCAGCAGCCTGCTCAAGATCACGAATACCGCTTGTGTTTTCGTGGCAGGAGATTACGGCGTCGAGTCCTTCCGGAGTCAGAATGCATTCTTTTTCTTTCATACCGATACGTTTTAACACCTTTGGAAGTGCATAGCGGGAGAAAATGATTTTCTTTTCTTCCGGTGTGTAATCCGGAATTTCAATCACAGCGAAGCGGGACATCAGCGGAGCACTGATCTGGTCCTTGTCGTTTGCGGTTGCAATCGGGTATACACCGACGGTCGGGATCATACATTCGATATAGTTATCGGTAAAACCAAGATTATCAAGAAGGGTCAGCAGAACATCTGCCGGGTTTCCATTACCCTTGCCGGAGGAGCCTTGTCGAGTTCGTTGATGATAAAGACGAGGTTGGATTCGCCGGCCATGGAAAAAGCATCCATGATGATTCCCGGTTTTGCGTTTGCGTAAATGCGGGAGCTTCCGGTCAGCTGTTCCGGGTCATTGATTGAACTCATATCGAGTGTTGTCCACGGCAGTTTTAAGATACGCGCAACGGCATAAGCAATCTGCGATTTTCCGGTTCCGGCAGGACCGATCAGTAACAGACCATAGGCCGGCAGCGTATGAGTCCGGTTAATCTGAATGATGGTTTCGATAATTCTCTGCTTCACGCGTTCCATGCCATACAGTTCTTCATCGAGGATCCGGCGTGCTTCCACTGGATCAATGGCTTCAAAATAGTTGCTTTTCCATTGAATATTCATCATCATGGAGAGGGCGCGCTGTGCGTGACGACGTTCTTCGGGAGAGACTTCGTGGGAACGGGCAACAGCGAGGTTTCGACGAGCCCAAAGGCGGATATTGTCCGGCAGCGTTCTTCCAGCACAGTTCATAAAATCAGTGATGGATTGGATGCTGGTGAGCTTCATGCTGTCACCGGTTTCCTCTTGATCCTCATCCTCAACTTCTTCTTCCGGTGCATTGCTGGCGAGGAGACGCTCAATCATAAACTGTAAAAATCCATCCTCAGCCGAAAGCTTTGCGCCGCCACCGAAAGCGATCTCGCGGATTTTGTAAACTGCATAACCGTCGGATGTTTGTGTACCGGAAAGGCGGACATTGATATGGTTTTCACCGAGCCATTTTAAAAGGCTGACAAAACGGGCATCGATCTGGAGAATATCGGCGATGAAGGTTTCTTCTTCCTCTTTAAATTCAAACGAGGTCCGTTTGGATGGGTTTGTGAAAATACCACAGGGATGATGCGGGAAAGCCTTCTCTTTTGTATCCAGAATTAGGATCGGCTGATCCGGAGAAGTAAACGGTGCGTTTGTGCGGAAAACAGTATACGTACATTCGGAAACTTTTGCTTTTTCCGGGGAATTGCTGAAATCAAAAACGGGCATGACAGAACCTCCTAATAAAATAAGTGCTTATTGGTACAATAAAACAGTGTAGCACGAATTAAAAAATCCTGCAATCAATATGCAGGAATTTGTATTTTTATGCTATGAAAATATTGGGCAAGCGGATATTCGAAATGGAAGCAGGGGACTTACTAGATTCGGTTAAATTTTCGGAAGGCATAAAAAGCCCTCCGGGCAGGATCACACTGCGGCGGAGGGAAATTATGTCATCAAAGCAAGCTGTCGTAAGAAAGAAGCTCGCAAAACAGGAATCTTTCTTGCACTGAAAAAGGAATGCATCAGGAAACAGCGCTGGTTTTGGAAAATCCCGGAAGCTGTACCAGCACGATCGCTGCAAACATCAGAATACAGCCGGAGAGCTCGCGACCGGAGAGTGCCTGATGAAGGAAAATCCAACCGGCGAGAACGGAAAAAACGGATTCCAGCTCATCAGCAGAGAAGCCATGGTGGGATTTAATCCTTTCTGCCCGATAATCTGCAGGGTATAGCCGACACCAGAAGAGAGAATTCCGGCATAGAGAATCGGTATCCAGGCGTGCAGAAGGTTGGAAACGTTTACGGTTTCAAAGAGGGCCATACAGACAGCTGACAGGATCGAACAGGTAAAAAACTGAATGCAGGACATTTTGATGCCGTCGACAAGCGGAGAAAAATGATCAATAACCAGAATATGTATGGTAAATCCGAGCGCACAGGCAAGCACAAGAAGATCACCCTTCTGCAAAGAGAAAGGATCCGTCTGTCATGCAGAGCAGATAGAGACCGGCAACGGCAATGAGAACTGCGAGCCAGACCTTCGGTTGTACTCGTTTTCGGAGGAACAGGCCGCAGACCGGAACAAGGACGATGTAAAGTGCAGTGATAAAACCGGCCTTTCCGACGGTTGTGTACTGGATGCCGATCTGCTGCAGGGTCGAGGCGACAAACAGTGCGATGCCGCAGAGAATACCGCCCGCCCAGAGTGTTTTTGGCTGTGTGCCATTTTCTGACGAAGCATCTGGCGGTAGGGTTCGCTTTTTACGCGAGGAGAAAAAGACAATCAGCGGAAGAAGCGTAAGTCCGCCGAGCAGGTTTCGTGCCGCGTTGAACGTAAAAGGTCCGACATAATCCATACCGGTCTGCTGTGCGACAAAGGCAGAACCCCAGATCGCAGCGGTCAGAAGCAGAAGCGCTGACTGTCGGTACTTATGAGAAACAGTATTCATAATAGAAAAAACCTCCTGAAATTGATACGATATTCATCATAGCACAAACAGATGGAAAAAGCGAACGGAAAATGGCGGAAAAGACGGAAAAAGGCACAAATAATCATAATGACGAAACAGTGCAGATATTGCGAAAATGGATATGTGAAAAATGAGCAGAACAAAGGAGATTAAAAAGGGAAAAACGAGCAATTCAACCAACGCAAAACAAAAAAAGAACACCAAAAACAAAAAAATAGACACTGCTTTTCTAACAGCCTTTGTGTATAAATGAACTCATCAAGCAAGAACGAAAACCTTAAGGAGGTAAAAAGTATGAAAAAGCGTAACATGAAAGTCCTTGCACTGTTAATGACAGTGACAATGGCAGGAACGATGCTTGCTGGATGTGGAGACAGCGGAAGTACAAGCACCGGTTCATCCGGAGGAGCAACAGCATCCTCCAGCGGAACAGCAGATGCATCAAGCGATGCCACAGCAGCATCTTCCAGCACAGCAGATGCTTCCAGCGAAGATACCACAGGTTCAGATGATGTGGTAGGAGAGCTCCAAGAAATGAAACTCTTTACTTCGCAGGACAGCAGTGGGGTACCGTCAACGATTACAACCCAATGTCCGCAAACTCAAACAATGCAATGGTTATAGCACAGGGCGATGCTTCACGTGTACTTGTTTATGAAACTCTTTATATGTGGAATCCACTGGATGCAAAAATGTATCCGTTGCTTGCAGACGGAGATCCAGTATGGAACGACAATCGTACCGAGATCACAGTGAAAATCAAAGCTGAACGCAAAATGGAATGACAGGCACACCGGTTACTGCAAAAGATGTAGCAGCTACCTATCATGCACATGTAGATTACAATTCTTCTACCGGCGCTGAAATGAAGAGCTACATTGCAGATGTTGTTGCACAGGATGACAGTACCGTAGTCTTCAAACTGACAACCGATGACTCCGGCGAAGCAGTTAACCCGGTTCTTGCGGAAAGATATCTGCCGATGCTCTACATCATGCAGGAAAATTATTTAAAGACCGTAGCTGACAGAAACAACAACGATGCTGAAGCAATTAAAATGGATAAGATGGACGATCTGGTAACTTCCGGACCGTACAAAAAATACTTTGACAATGACCAGAACGTAGTTCTGATCCGCGATGATAATTATTGGGGACAGGCAGATTCCATGTGGGGTAAGCTTCCGGCTCCGAAATATATTTCTCACCCGATCTTTAAAGATAACGCAGCAGCTACCACCGCATTCCAGAATGGTGATGTTGATGTGGCACAGATATTCATCACAGACCTTCAGAAATTGTGGTTAGAGCAGGATCTTCCGATTTCTACCTATGTTGATGAAGCACCGTATCAGCTGTGTATGACAATGCCTACCCTGTTCTTTAATACAGAAGTAGAAGGACTGGATCAGGTAGCTGTTCGTAAGGCAATCGCTATGGCAGTTGACTACGATCAAGTTATTTCTTCGGCAATGTCCGGACAGTCTCCTACCTTCGCAGATGTTCCGCGTTCTGTCATGAACCCGACCGATGCTGAGCAGGCTATGGTGGATCAGGATGCCTTAAAAGAGTATCAGTGGTCCAATGCCGATGTAGAAGGTGCTAAGAAGCTTCTGGACGATGCCGGAATCGTAGACACCGACGGAGACGGAATCCGTGAGTACAACGGAAAGAACCTTTCCTATAAGGCTGAGTGCCCGACAGGATGGTCTGACTGGAATGCAACCCTTGAAATCGTAGCAGCAGCAGGAAAGAATATTGGTATCAACATTGAGACCTACTTCCCGGAAGCAGCAAACTACAGCACGGATTACAGTACCGGAAACTTCGAAATCACCATGCAGTCCGGTCCTGGTACATCAGTTGCCAACCCGTACATGAGATGCCGTTTCTTCATGAGCTCTGATTACAACGATCTTGAGGTTAACTTCAGTGGTAACTTCGGTCATTATCAGAACGACCGTGTAGATGAAATCCTTGCAGCAATTCCTCATGAGACCGATGATGCAAAACTGAAAGATTACTATACAGAACTTTCCAAGATTATGCTGGAAGATTGCCCGTGTGTACCGTTGATGTACAGACCGCAGGTATTCCACGAAGTAAACGAGTCCGTATGGACCAACTATCCGCAGAAAGACGATGGAACCAATGTTCCTCCGATGGACTGCACCGATGGTTATGGCGTAGCAGCACTGTACAATCTGGAACTGATTGACGCTGATTTGCCAAACAGAAAGAAAGCACACACTGAATTGTAACAGAGGCGCCGGAGCCGGGGTGCTCCGGCCGCTTTTACAAAATCAGAAGGAGGGTTCCTCTATGAAAGGAATGAAAAAGTATTATACGCAGAAGATCATGTGGTATCTTTTGACGTTAGTCTTTGCAGTGCTGCTGAACTTCATTCTTCCGCGTCTGATGCCGGGCGATCCGGTTTCAACTATTGCGTCCAAATCGGTGGAAGGTATGACCGATGCGACTGCAATTCAGAAAGTATATGAAGACTATGCAGCGAAATTTGGTATTAACAAACCAATGTATGTCCAGTTTTTTACCTGGGTAAAAATGCACTTCGCGGTGATTTCGGCATTTCTTTCAGCCAGTATCCGCGTACCGTATCCGATATTATTTCCAGTTCGGTTCTGTGGACCATATGTTTACAGCTTCCGGCCATTATTGTTGGATGGATTCTTGGTAACCTGCTTGGTGCAATTGCAGCTTACATGAAAGGTGTTTTCGACAAGGCAATCCTTCCGGCATTCCTGTTTATCAGTAACGTACCTGCCTTTGGTATGGCAACCGTACTTTTATTTGTTTTCTCACTGAAATTACATATTGCACCTGCAGCAGGCGGCTATGCGAGCAGTATGATTCCGCATATGAGCCTTGCTTTTATGAAATCTGTACTTTCACATTACCAGTTGCCGTTCTGGTCTATCGTAATCATCACGATCGGCGGCCAGGCTATTGGTATGCGTTCAATGTCAATTTATGAATTGAATGCCGACTATGTAAAATACAGTCGTTTCCTTGGAATCAAGGATCATACGATTGTGAAATATGTGTTCCGTAACGCAATGCTTCCGCAGATCACCGGTCTTGCAATGTCCCTTGGTACCATGATCGGCGGTAACCTGGTAGCTGAGATGGTATTCAGTTATCCGGGACTTGGAACAACGATGCTCTCAGCAGTTACCGGCCAGGATTATCCGCTGCTTTCTGCCTGTACGTTAATCATTACTATCATGGTTCTGCTGGCCAACCTGCTTGTTGAACTTCTGTATGCAGTCATTGACCCACGTGTCAAAGCATCCCAGCAGGATTAGAAAGGAGAATACGCTATGAAAAATACAATCAAACAGATTTTTCATTCAGGAAAATTCGTGACAGGATTTGTAATCTTCTTGGCAATTCTCCTGACTATTATCATCTATCCGCTTGTTGTGGCAAAAGATCCGCTGGCAATGATCGGAAACGGAAACTTTTTCAAACCGGGTACCTATCTTTCGATTCAGGACACTGTAAATTCCGGCAAAACGTATAAGATGAATGTTGATGCAACCGCATCCATCGTTGAAAGCAAACTGACAATGGACAACCGTTCTATGATGGCAGAATGGCTGGAAAAATACGGCGGTGTAGATGCCAGTGAAATCGATGTTACCGATGCAGAAGGTCTGATTGCGCTTTGGGAGGAAAAATATGACCCAAATGCAGAACAGAAAGGCCTTATCGCAGCAAAAAAGAAAAAATATCAGCGTCTCGACAACGAAATCGACGGTATTTTAGAGGATGTTCCAACCATTATTGCCGAGAAAAATGAAGAGACCGGTGAGCTGGAAGAGGTTCAGAGCATCGACAGCAAGCAGTATATCAATGAAAAAGATGTCATTAACCGTCAGACCTTTGTGCTTGGTACGGATAACTTTGGCCGTGATGTTTTGACTGAGCTGATCTCTGCAACAGGTTCATCCCTGAAAATTGGTCTGGTTGCGGGAATCATTGCAACGTGATCGGACTGTTCCTCGGACTTCTTGCAGGTTACCTTGGAGGTTTTGTGGACAACCTGATTCTGTTCTTTACCAACTTGTTCACCGTTATCCCATCCTTCGTTCTTTTGATCCTCATCTCCTACAGCGTAGGTGAGTCTCAGAGGGGAATCATGATGGTGGCACTCCTGATCGGAATTACCGCATGGCCGTGGACAACACGTTCCGTACGTTCCCAGGTTATTTCTCTTCGAAACCGTGACCATGTAAACCTTTCCAAACTGTCCGGCCACAGCATGCTGCGGATTGTCCTTACCGACATCCTTCCGTACGTTGCATCCTACGTTGTTATGGCCTTCATTCTCCAGATTTCCTCCGGAATTCTGGCAGAGGCACAGCTTTCTATGATCGGACTTGGACCGGCAACCACAAAGACTGCAACACTTGGTCTTATGATGCAATGGGCAACCCAGTACAATGCACACTTAAACGGTGCATGGTGGGCATATTTCCCGGTCATTCTTGTAATCGCACTTATTTCATTCTCTCTTAACCTGATGAACACCGGTCTTGACCAGGTATTCAACCCGCAGTTAAGAGACTAAGGAGGCAGCTATGGGAAAAGTAATGCTGGAAGTAAACAATCTGAAAACGAAATATGTAACTCGTTTTCATGAAGATGTATACGCCGTAGACGGAGTCTCCCTGAAAATTGAAGAGGGAAAATCCCTTGGTGTAGCCGGAGAGTCCGGCTGTGGTAAATCAACACTGGCGCTGTCCTGATGGGCTATTATTTCGCGCCACTGCATTACATCAGCGGTGACATCATTGTAGATGGAAGAAAGATTTCCGGAATGAAACCGGATGATGTAAGAAAAATATCCTTGGTAATGAGATTGCTACATTCCGCAGGCGGCGATGAACGCGCTGAACCCGACACAGAAAATCATTCGATTTGTGGAAGATGTTATTCATGCGCACGATCCGAAAATGCCGAAAAAAGACATTTATGATCTGGCAAAAGAGCGTTTTGAAATCCTGGGATTGCCGGAAGAGGTTCTGCAGAAACACGCCGTAGAACTTTCCGGTGGTATGAAACAGAGAACGGTAATTGCAATTTCCACCATCCTTTCTCCGAAGGTATTGATTGCCGATGAGCCTTCATCCGCACTGGATGTAACTTCCCAGAAGATGGTTATCAAGATGATGCGAGACCTGATGGAAAAAGGATTTATCAAATCCATGATCTTCATCACCCACGAGCTGCCGCTTCTTTACAACGTAACTGACGATATTATGGTTATGTATGCCGGACAGATCGTAGAAAAAGGTACCGCAAAAGAAATGGTATTCGATCCGCTGCATCCATATTCCAAAGGTCTGATGGGATCGATCATCGTTCCGGAGGAAGGTGTAAGAGAACAGAAGCTGACTGCAATTCCTGGAACTCCGCCAAACCTGAAACATCCGCCGGAGGGCTGCCGCTTTGCAGACCGCTGTCCTTATGCACAACCAACCTGCCGCGGTATGAAACCAGAGGTCATCGAGCTGCCAAACGGAAGAGAGTACCGCTGCCTGATGTCTGAGAGAAAGATTCGGGAGGTGTATGCAAATGTGTGATGGAAAAGAATTAAAACCATGCCTTTCCGGAAGAGGTGTGACGAAAGTGTTTGGTTTTGGTGATGCCAAAACGGTCGCTGTAGACCATGTGGATTTCGATTTTCATGAGGGTGAATTCGTTTCCATCGTAGGAGAATCCGGATCCGGAAAAACAACGCTTTCCAAGATGCTGCTCGGACTGATCAGTGTAACCGAAGGCGAAATTGATTTCCAGGGTAAACCAAGAGACATTTCGAACGGAAAGAAGAAAAAAGAGTACTGGAAGGGAATTCAGGCGATTTTCCAGGACCCGTTCGCTTCCTACAATATGTTCAAACGTGTAGATTCTGTTCTGCTGGATTGCATTAACATGCGTGGTGACAAAAATCTGCCGAAAGAAGAAAAAGAACGTCTGATGACAGAGGCCTGCAGTTTTGTAAACTTAAAATACGCAGAACTGACAAACAAATATCCATTTGAGCTGTCAGGAGGCCAGATGCAGCGACTGATGATCGCACGCATTTTCCTTCTGAAACCAAAGATTCTGCTTGCCGATGAGCCGACGTCCATGATTGATGCCTGCTCACGTGCAACGATCCTTGATATGCTGCTGAAGCTGCGTGATGAGATCAATATGACGATTATCTTCATTACCCACGATATTGGTCTTGCTTACTATGTATCCGATAATGTTTATATTATGGAGCATGGAAAATTTGTAGAATCGGGACCGGCAGAAGAAGTAATTCTTCACCCGACAGCAGCGTATACCAAACGTCTGATCAGCGATGTTCCGAAGATTTATGAACCGTGGGATCTGACAACAGTATAACAATGGTACGAAAGCTGTTTCCCTGGAACCATGCTTTGCGTCATATATGAGTCTTGCGAAAAGAGAGACGGTACACGGAAAAGAAGTGTACCGTCTTCTCTTTTTGTCAATAATTTTTCTGAAAAAATTGCTTTTTAAAGAAAAAACTGGTAAAATTAGTAAGGTTACAGAACCGAAAAGAAAACTGGGGGATGAAAAATGCGAAACTGGTTTCGCGGACTGAAACTGAACCAAAAATTTACCGTAACAACGTTGATCTTTGTTTTTATTCCGCTTTTTGGCATGATGTGCTTTGGGTTTAGGAGTATCAAAAAGAATGCCATAGATCATGGGGTAAATGAAGCAGTAACGGCAACAGATCTTACCTGTGCGGAGGTGAATGCAAAAGCGAATGCCTGCTCAATGGTTGTAGATACGCTGCAGGAGTATGAACCACTGGAAAAATATCTTCTTCATCTCAGGAGGGGAGAGGAGATCTCTGAGAGCTATTATCAGCAATTTCGGAACAACAGCATCAGCATAATCGATAAAATGCAGGAGGCAATGCCGGATCTGTACCAGATCCATATTTTTGCCATGGCAGATGGTTTTCTGGAGCAGCAGCCGATCCTGTATCAGAAGGAAAAGATGAAAAACTGTTCCTGGTACCGAAGCTATCAGGGCGGTGGACAGTGGTTTTTTGACATACAGGAAAAAAATATTATCTCCGGTACAAAAAAAGAAGGTTCCCATTTGATGACTTATGTACGGGAACTGCGGGATCAAAGCGGAGGAAGGCTTGGCGTGATCGAGGTATCCATGCGTATGGCAGACATATTTCCCGAAATTTATCGATCCGGTGACAGCAGCTGGGCCTGCTTTGTTGATGAAAATTGGAATTTATATGATTGCGGGAAGACAGCGGCAGCCTGCAAATGGCAGTCCTATCGGGGGTTGATTCTGTTCCGGGCAGGAATCCGTGACAGAAAAGAGAGTCAGCAGAGTGCGGTGATTGACCGGAAAAACGTTGCAATTGTGCTTCGGAAAGTCGATAAACTCAATGGAATGTTTGTAACACTGACCAATTTGGATGATGCAACCGGAAACATGATCAAACAGCAGCAGAGAATGCTGCTTGAATTTGCCGGCTTCGGGCTGCTTCTTATTGTGGTGGTCAATCTGATTGTGCGTGGCCTGCTGAAGGAGTTTTATGACGTCCTGTGTGAGATGCGTCAGATTGACAATGGAACAACAAAGATAAAGGTTTGTTACAGCGCAGAAGAGATGCGGGAAATGAGCTATGGTATCAACGGAATGCTGGAGAGAATTCAGAAACAGAACGAGGAAAGCATCAAAAGGGAGGCAGCACTGAAAGATACGGCAATCCGGGCAATGCAGAACCAGATTAACGCTCATTTTATTTATAATGTTCTGGAATCCATCAAGATGATGGCTGAGATTAATGAAGAATATACGATTTCTGATGCAGTGACAGCACTTGGTGAAATGCTGCACTACAATATGCGCTGGAATAAATTCCTGGTAACCGTTCAGGATGAGATGAATTATATTCAGAACTATGTGGAACTGATGAATCTGCGGTATGATTTCACAATAACACTGTCCGTTCAGATGCCGGAAAATTTGTATCGGCAGGATATCCCCAAGATGTCTCTTCAGCCGATTGTGGAAAATGCAATCACACATGGAATTGAGGAGCTGGATGCAGACGCCGTCATTGAAATCAAAGGAATAGAGCATGAAAAGAGCTTTGAGATTGAAATCACAGATTCCGGAACAGGCATGTCAGAAAAGCAGCTTGCAATTCTGAGACGTAAACTAAGGATGCGCCTGAATTCAGACACACAGCCGAAACATGGAATCGGGCTTCGGAATGTACAGGACAGAATTCACATTCAATTTGGAACAGAGTATGGACTGTCAGTTTATACAAAAGAGCATTGCTATACGAAGGTGAGCATTCATCTTCCATCACGAGGGGGAAATATTCTCCGATGGATCAAGAGGGTGACGAGAAAGAGGAAGAAAAAGAAAATGAATACACTGCTGGTTGTAGAAGATGAAAAATTGATTCGACAGGGAATCGTGGCGATGATCCGGCGAAGCAGCGTGCCGGTGGAGGAGATTCTGGAGTGTCGAAACGGAGAAGAGGCATTGGAGATTTTGGGAAAACAGAGGGTGGACGTCATGTTCACTGATATCCGTATGCCCAAAATGGATGGTCTGACACTGGTCAACAAAATGGAGGAGTTGTCACAGAAACCTGTTGTTATTGTTTTAAGCGGCTATGATGAATTTTCCTATGCGGTTGAAATGATGAAGCATGGAGTTCGGGACTATATTTTAAAACCGATCAAGCGGGAGACGATAGAACAGCTTCTGGAAAATCTGGAACGAGAGCTTTCGGAGACCCGGGAAACGGAAGAAGAGGAAGAACGGTGCTTTTTAAATCAGCTCCGTTATCTGATGATGAATGCAGAAATGGCCGAAGAAAACGAATGGATGGATATGGAAAGCAGGATCCGGCGATACATCGGAAACGACAGCTTCCGGATCCTGCTGACCAGCAAGGCAAATGGGGAACGGTTTTCGAAATGCAGCGGAATTCTGCTGGAAGGCGTAGAAGGAGGAGTTCTGTATCTTTTGGCCGGAACCGGAGGCAGAGCGGATCATGAAAGAAAAAGATGAGATGATTTTGTCTCGGAGTGGAAAAGAACATCATTCTGTGATGGAAATTCCAGAGGCATACCAGGAAGCACTGCTGGCCCGGGAAATGGCATTTATACAGAAAAATCCTGTGGAAGAATATCAGAAAAAATGTTTTGAGGAAAAGCCGGAACTGGCACAGTTTCAGGAAAAATTTATTCTGCAGGTGCCAACGGACCGGGCAGATACTGTGCTGCGAAAAATGCGGAACTGGTATTTTGAGGCAGCACATCAGAGGGTTTCCCCCTATCAGCTTCTGGCAGTAACAGAAGCAATCTGTAAAGAGCTGGATCTTTTTCATCGAGTGGCGGAAAAACAGGAAAAATGTCCGCGCCCTCTGCAGTACCGTGATGCAGATCTGTTTCTGGATGCGTTTGAAAAATGGATACACGTTTACAGGGAAAGCCTGAAAAGTCAGACAGCCGGAAAAGAAAAAATGGAAGAGGCAATTTCATATATTCGGGAAAATTATGCAAAAGATCTGAATATGGCAATGGTATCTAACCATATTTGTATGAATTATTCGCTGTTTTCAGCAGCGTTTAAAGAACATACCGGTGTGAATTTTGTGAACTATCTGAAGGAGATCCGCATTGCGGAGGCAAAGCGTCTGTTGATTCAAACAGAAGATAAAATTACGGAAATTGCCAAACAGGTTGGATTTGAAAATGATAAGCATTTCATGAAATCATTTAAAACGGCATGCGGCGTATCACCGTCTGAGTTCCGAAAAGATTACAAAATGGTTTCCAACGGAAAGGGAGGACAGGATGAGTAAAGAAAAAGAAACCGGAAAAGAGAAGAGAAGAATCCGCCAGCTGGCGCGGTATTACATTCCATATAAGGGATTGTTTTTTACCGACATGTTTTTTGCAATGCTTGGAGCAGCCATTACACTGGTGATTCCACTGATTGTACGGTATATTACGAGTACGGTTGTGGAAAAGCCGCTGGAGCAGGCAACGGGTGAGATTATCCGCCTCGGTATTCTGATGATTGCTATGGTTCTGGTTGAAATATACTGTAACTTTTATATTGCCTATTACGGCCATGTGATGGGGGCGCGGATTGAGCATGATATGCGGAACGAGATCTTCGGCCATTATCAGAAGCTTTCGTTTGCTTTTTTCGATAACCAGAAGGTCGGCCATCTGTTGTCGCGCATCACAAGCGATCTGTTCGATATCAGTGAGCTTTTACATCATGGGCCGGAGAATATTGTCATTTCGTTTATCAAACTGATCGGCGCGATGATTATTCTGTTTGTGGTAAATCCGATGCTGGCATGTGTGCCGCTTGTGGTTATTGTGGTGATGCTGCTGTTTGCGTTAGTGATGAACAGCCGCATGAAGAGTGCATTCAAGGAAAACCGCCGCAGAATTGCGGATATCAACAGTCAGATTGAGGACAGTCTTTCGGGGATCCGTGTTGTCAAATCGTTTGGAAATGAGACAGAAGAGATGCGTAAGTTCAATGCGGGAAATGACCGTTTTGTCGATTCGAAGAAGGTCAGCTACCGCTATATGGGAATTTACAATTCGGGAATGGGAGCCTTTTCGACGCTGATTACCGTTATTTCGCTGATTGTCGGCGCATTGCTGATGACAGGTGGGAAGCTTGGGGCAGCGGATCTGGTTACCTTTCTTCTGTACATCAACAACTGCACAGATCCGGTGAAAAAGCTGGTGAACTTTACGGAGCAGTTCCAGAATGGTTATTCCGGTTATGAACGTTTCCTGGAAATTATGAGCATCGCACCGGACATCCAGGACAAGCAGGATGCGTTGCCACTGAAGAATGTGCAGGGTGAAGTAACATTTGAAAACGTTTCGTTTCATTATGAGGAGTCGAAGGAAAATGTGTTAAGCAATGTGAATCTGCATGTCCCGGCAGGAGACTATGTAGCGCTGGTGGGAAGCTCTGGCGCCGGAAAGACGACGCTCTGTTCTCTGATTCCGCGTTTTTACGATGTGACAGAAGGAAGGATTCTACTGGATGGAAAGGATATCCGCGATGTGAAATTGAAGGATCTGCGCGATGAAATCGGTATTGTGCAGCAGGATGTGTACCTGTTTGCGGGAACGATCATCGACAACATCCGCTATGGCAGACCGGATGCGACCGACGAGGAGGTCATCCGCGCAGCGAAAGCGGCCAATGCACATGAATTTATCATGGAGCTGGCGGACGGCTACGACACCGATATCGGCCAGCGCGGCGTAAAACTTTCCGGTGGCCAGAAACAACGGCTTTCCATCGCCCGCGTATTCCTCAAAAACCCGCCGATCCTGATTTTCGACGAGGCAACCTCAGCGCTCGACAACGAAAGCGAAAAAGTCGTCCAGAAATCTTTGGAACTTCTGGCGAAAGACAGGACAACCTTCGTGATTGCGCACCGGCTGTCCACAATCCGGAATGCAAAGCGGATTCTGGTGCTGACGGAGAATGGAATTGCGGAGGAAGGCACACATAAGGAACTGCTCGCGAAAGGCGGGATTTATGCGCATTTGTATGAGATGCAGTTTTGATGAAAATTTCATTAGTATGACAGAAAGGCAGCGGAAGAGAAACCGCTGCCTTTTTTGACACTTTCTTATTTTCTTCATACTCTATAAAGAACAGAAAATGAAAGAGGAACATGGTATGGATTCATCCCGTATGAATCGCGGCTGCTGCGGTGCGAACAATATGCAGAACCGCCGCGCCGCTTCAAACAATATGGAACTGAAGATGGAACCAAGGAATTTCCCGCGGAAAATGCAGCATGTAGATCATATGATACCTGCAATGGCGTACGTTCCGATGCAGCGGTTTGAACAGATCTATGATCTTTCCGCTGCATTAAAAAATGGACCTTATTCCCGGAACTCTGTAAACCATTCTGTGGAAAGGGAGGAGGACAGTGCCTATGATGCCGCAGATGCCATCCCGCGAAAAGCTGCTCGCCTGGATTGATCAGGTCAGCTTTGCTGTTGTTGAAATGAACCTTTACCTCGACACCCACCCGGAGGATGAAGATGCACTTGCCTTTTTCCGGGAAAAAGTGGAGCTTCGAAAAGAAGCACTGAAACAGTACGCCGAACAGTACGGCCCGCTCACGATCGATACCGCCAACGACCGCATGAGCCGTTCTTTCGAATGGGTTATGCAGCCATGGCGTGGGAAGTCAACCGGAAAGGAGGGTGCTGACGGATGTGGAATTATGAAAAACGCCTCGAGTATCCTGTAAACATTACGACACCAAACCCCAAAATCGCCCAAATTATCATGAGTCAGTATGGTGGCCCGGAGTTCAATACCAGATGATACGGAAAAATCCAGTGTTTATGCGGGTTTGCGGACTTTCGGAACAAAAATCAGGAAACGAAAAAGTCGAAATACATGGTCCCGGAAGCTTTTTCATAGACGATACGATCCACGATGGAGCGGAGCAGAAGTCCTTTTTTCTCGGCTGGTTCCTCTGGATTTTTCAGAATATCATTGATGTTTTTTATCTCTTTCCGGAAATCTTCTTTTGAGATTGTTTCCGGCGGGGCGGCGGGCGTAAGCACGCGGTCCAGTTCTTCCTGCAGGCTCTGCCGTTCTTCGGCGAGCCTTTTTTTGTTGGCACCGTATTCTTCCAGCGTATCAATCCCATTTTCATAAGCCATCTTCACGCGAGCTTCGCGGGCAGCCAGATGCTCCAGGGCCTGTTGCAGCCGCTGGATGGTCTCATCGTCTTCCTGCTCCTGCTTTCGATCGCGGACTGCGAAGGAGAAGTCCGCACCAGCAAGGATATCATCGAAGTAATGGTAGACGGTCCGCTCTGCTTTGGCAACTGTGATCGAGTTGGAGCCTTTATGGAAGCCTTTTGCATATTTCCAGCATTGAAAGTACGGACAAGATGTGCTCCCGGCCGTTACCGTCATCGTAGCGCCGCAGACGGGGCATTTTAAGAGCCCTGACAGCCAGTGCTTGCAGGAGGACGGGTTTCGGCTCTTCGGGGTTCTTCTGCGAGCGTCCATACGTTTGATCCGGTTGTTGAAACGTTCCCGGTCAAGTCTGGTTTCGTGCGCACCTTCGAACGATATCCCGTTCCAGATCACAGTGCCGGCATAAAAGGGATTCCGAAGAATCCGCTCAACCGATCGGCGTTCCATGAGATTGCCGCGTTTGGTGTGATATCCCAGTTCGTTACAGCTTCGGGCGATTGCAGTGGGATCGTGATTTTCCAGATCGTACTGATCCATGATGAACTTCACAATGCTGTATTCTGCTTCGTTGATCACAAATGGCTTTCCGCTGCCGGCTGCATCGTAACCCAGGCAGGGAGATGTCTGATAGCCGTGCTTTAAGGCTTTTTCCTTCATGCCACGGATCACTTCGCCGGAAAGGCGGATAGAGTAGTATTCGTCCATCCATTCAATGATCCGTTCGATCAGCGTGCCAAACGGGCCGTCGATCAGCGGCTCGGAGATGCTGATTACATCAATATTATTCTTTTTGAGGAGCGACTTGTAGACAATGGATTCCTCCTGGTTGCGCGCGAAACGGCTGTATTTCCAGACCAGGATCACGTCGATCGGGTGGGAGTCCTGCTTCGCAAGGGCGATCATCTCCTGAAACTTCGGCCGCCGGTCCGCATGCCGGCCAGAGACGGATTCCTCGAAGATGAACTCTTTTGCGATGACAATCCCGTTCTTCTTCGCGTAGTCCAGGAGAAGACGCTGCTGCGCATCCGGAGAGAGTTCTGTCTGATCCGCGGTGCTGACGCGGATGTAGAGAGCACCGTTTTTAAGTGCTGACATAATATCACCTTCTTTAATTTTGGGTATAAGAAAAACACCAAAACAAAACGTTCTGATTGATTGGTGTCTCCGAAGATGATACAATATGTTTTGTTGAGAAACGGTATCATTCTTCGGAATGTTACTGAGCCGTCTTGGTGCTGCGAACACCAAGGCGGTTTTTCTTTTTTGAAAATCAAATACGGAAAAGACCCTGTATTTCTACAGGGTCTTCCTAATGAATAGTTGCCCGTCAGTTGCCTGAGGGCGATGTCTTCTATACTGCCGGATATCGGCTTTGTTTTCCTATTCATTATACCCAAATATATGTAAATGTCAATAAAATATGCAAAAAAATTTATATTTTTTTTAAACCTGTGAATTTTTTTATGATTTCGTTATCAATGCGATCAAGCATCTCATTTGATAATTTAACATTACTTAAAATATCATAATTGGTTTTAGGATCATAAATTCGTATCTTACTAATGGTTGTTATTTGCCCAACCAAAGCAATACTACCTTTTTTCATTTTGTTGATTTCAGTTTGCATTCTTGAGTGAAGAGAACTTTCCCTGCGCATATTTGCAAGATCTTTTTGCAAAGAATCCAATTCTGAAAAATTTTCAGAAGAATAATCAGATGGTGCAATTTGCTTAAGATGCTCAAGACGTTCCTGAGCATTTGCAATATTAGAGCTAAGATGTTTTTGAGTCGTAATAATTTTAGAATTTAAGCTGGTAAAAAGTTCATTCCCAAGATATACGCATCCTGGTTTTAAATGTTCTACATCAGTGGCAGGTTTAACAGAAGTCAACGGGACTACAGTTATCACAGGAGAATTAATAGAATTATTTTTTTCAACAACGACACAGTAATGCAAGCCTCCCTCCTCGCTTCCGATATTATAGCCGAGATGAACTTTTATGATTTCCCCACGTTTGTATCTACGAAGAGAAGTTGAGCGAAATTTTGATTCAAATGAAAGAAATGTAGTCCAATGTTCAAGCCAAAAGCTTAATTTATCTGCTTTAGATTGAATTTTGGGATTTTCATCATTAATTAAAGAGTCAATATAAGTTTCGAGAGTTTTTAAAGATTCTTCTTTGTGCTTGCGTAAAGCTTCTTGAGATATTTTTCTACCCATATTTTTAGCTCCATGTTAAATTTTATTTCCAGAATTCCATCACCTGTAAAGATGGAACAAACCGGATTGCATAGTTATCTATTGTAACAAGATTCTCTCCATATTTTCTGCTGTAGCATTCCAGAGCTTCTTTTAAGTATTCTTCTGTTACCTGTAGGTATTCGGCCATCTCGTAGAGAGAACGGCAGTGGTGTTTGTAGCATTCGACGATGCCGATCAAACCGATCTGCAGGTCATATCCGCGGAGACGGGCACGGAGTTCCTGTTTTCTGTTCTGAACAATATCCTGATCCATAATATCTCCATAGCTTGTATAATGATGACCAAGTTCCTCAGCAAGAACACAAGATTTTTCAATAGATGAAGTTTTTTCTCTATAGCTATATTTCCTGCATAATAAAATCCTTTTAATCCAGACACTTCTGATAGATCAAGTTCTACAATATTCAAATCATTATGTGATTTTTGCATTTCTTCATAAGTCAAAAGAATCACTCCTTCGGCCGTGCTGCAATAAGCAATTTTTTGTATTCTTCAATTTTTTGCAATTCTTCTGGTGTAAAATTATCCCCATCTTTATGTGCAGCAACAGTAGTGTTCATATCATCCCAGCCCATTAAGTAAGATGGTGTACAATCGAATATGCGAGCCATTTCCTCGATGGTGGAACGTTTTATATTCTCAACACGCCCATTTTCGTATTTTGCAACAGCGGATTTTTTTAATCCCAACTTTTCAGCGAGTTCTTCCTGCGTTAAATTATTTTCCAAACGACATTTTTTGATTCTGATTGCCATTGTACACATATATAGCACCTCCTTGAAGTGTCTTAATTTTACTACATTTTTAATGATAATGCAATAAAAAATCTTAAAAAAGTGTCTTGAAAAAGACGAAAAAGTGTATTGACAGACAGCTGTAGCTATGATATTATTTGAGTGTCTTAAAAAGACACCATTCAAGAAACAGAAAGAGGTGAAAAAAAATGAATAAGAAAAAATTAGAGTCTGTAATGAAACTGTTTGATGATACGGGACAGACATTGGCAGAGTATCTTGGCATTGCGCGGCTACTTTTTCAAATAAGTTAAATGAAACAAGAGGTGCAGAGTTTACGCAGGGCGAAATACGAATGATGAAAGAGAGATATAATTTAACGGCACAGGATGTGGATGCAATTTTTTTTTTGATTCAAAAGTGTCTTAAAAAGACACTGACAAGTGAACAAAAACTGACAGAAGCACTATTCTATCAGTTTTTGCCTAATTTTGTTTACCCTATATATTTTGCAGATTGTTCACTTAAGCCCCCAACCGTTGCCGAAGCCCCGATCCGTTGCATACATGTTCAATCACATCTGTAGTGCCAAATGCTTCTATAAAATATTTCGTCACTTACGCAGTCTTAGTTCTGCAAATAAAAGATTAGCCCATTAGCTGACGAATATGAGAAAGACTATGATAGCTCATAAAGGGAACAGGGCAAAGTCAAAAGTTTGGTCAATATAACCAGCTCCTTTCATTGCCCATATAAGGGTACAGACTAATTCTAACACTGTAACAAAAATATTACAATGGAAATAATAGGAGGAAGAATGAACAAAGTAAAAATTTTCAATTCAGAAGAGTTCGGAGCTGTCCGAACAGTGACTATAATGGTGAACATGGTTCGTGGGAAAAGATGTTGCGCTGGCATTGGGATATAGCTATCCGCAAAAAGCAGTTCGTGATCATGTATTGGAAGAAGACAGAGGGGTGAACGAAATGGACACCCCCTCGGGACGCCAAAAATTGGTAACTATCAACGAATCCGGCTTATACGCCTTGATTTTCGGAAGTAAACTGGACAGCGCGCAGCGCTTCAAGCACTGGGTGACATCCGAGGTTCTTCCAGCCATCCGGAAAACTGGTAGCTATCAGGCACCGCAGGGAAAAGAACTGCTTGCGCTGGCAGTGCTGGAAGCACAGAAGACGATTGAGGAGCAGAGCAAGGCAATCGAACGAATGAAACCGAAGGTGATTTTTGCCAACGCGGTAGAAACAAGCCACACGTCGATTCTGATCGGTGACCTGGCGAAGCTCTTAAAACAGAACGGCGTGGACACTGGACAGAAAAGATTGTTCGAACAGCTTCGTAATGAAGGTTACCTTATGAAGACTGGATCCAGTCGGAACATGCCGAAGCAGAAATACGTGGCAAATGGATTTTTCCAGATCAAAGAGACTGTGATTTCCAATCCGGACGGCAGCGTGCGGATGACCAAAACAACAAAGGTGACTGGGAAAGGCCAGCAGTATTTCCTGAATAAATATTTGAAGAACAAGGAGCAGTATGAGCCAGAAGAAACTGAGTGAGTACATCGATGCTCTGGACGGGATCACGTATCCGCAGTGGGTAAAGCTGAGAGAAGGAATTAATATGCAGTTTGATTTTTCCAGAAGAGAGCTGGAAAAAGATATGCAGGTCTCTTCTGGAGAAACGGCGAAATTTATCCGCTCACATTTTGGAGAGGCAAGCGTTAAGTGATGCTGATGTTCGAAATAGCAATAGTAATTATTGTACTTGGAATGAATATGCTTTCCGCATTGTGCTATTCAAAAGAAAAGAAACGCACAGGCCTTATTTTAAAGGCACTGGCAGATGGCATTTCTTTAATATTTGTCTGTACTCGATGAAGATTGCTTTTGACAGGTCCTCAAAAACCTCGTCCATTTTTTGAGCACATTTTTCATATGGATATTCTGGATTGCCATTTTCAGCTTCCGCCAAGTTTAGGAATGCAAAATAGAAATCAGAATACATTGCCTGAGATAGTGGTTCCATGAGATGGATGTTTTGAGTCATTATATCCAAAAATGTGGAACGTACTTCAATAGACATAGTGCTCAACTGATTTTGAGGGAAGAATCCCATGCGATATCTCTGATAAAACGGGACATAAAATTTTAAAAGCTGTTCTTTTCTGACGTTGTATTTTCTGTCGGATGAGTCTTTTATCGAGTTTAGATAAACAAGGGTAAACGACCCAATTACAGTGATTACAGAAACAATAACAGAGCTATTCACGATGATCTCCTTTCTGAAATACTCGGGCATGGCAGTGCCTTGTATAACCAGAATAGGAGTGGAGCAGTAAAAAGTCAATAAAAAGAAAAAGTCCCACAGGAAGGACCAATTCCCATGGGACGAATACAAAAAAACAATTTGCAACTACATAATAGCTCAAAAATGGTTATGAATCAATAGAAAATCATTACGGAGACGGGTTGCATACGATAAGGAAGAGGTGGTGCCTTATGAAAGAAATCATGGTTGTTACTCGGATCACAATCGGAGGACAGCAGTATACAGCAGAGGAACTCGGAGAAGAGAAAGCAAAAGAGATCGTTCGCCAGCGGATGGAAGCCGCGGTGGAGTCGATGGGGTATGAAAGGAGTAAGGAATGAAAGCATCAGATAGAGCTGCGTTGGCAAGCGGCGCGGTTGGTACATGGATCTACATCGGCGGCGTGGATTCCGACCTGTGGGGACGCGCCGCCCTGGGAGCTGGAATGTTCCTTCTGGCGCTCGTGGCAAAGAAGATCGGCGATTACGTCGAAGAGTGCCGCGAGGAGCAGGAAGAGCGGGAAGAAGAGCGCCGGGACGAGGTGTTTGCGGCGTGGATCCGCTCAGGGTCGTTGAAAGAAGGGTGAGAATGATGCAGATTGTTGAATATACGGAGGCCGTGGATCTGACAATGCACGGCATGCATGATGATATCTACGTCATGCATCCGGTTGCCATCAGCAGTATGACCATGCAGGATGTGCGGGCGGCCGCAGAAGCCGGGGCTGTGTTTGCGGTCATGAAACAGCCACAGAAAGAGCCGGAAACGAAAGAAGAGGTAAAACCAACGCCCCCCCCGAAAAGCCTGCTGGACAGGGCAGGAAAAGGAAGCTGGACACTGGAAAGATGACGGCGCTTCGAAACGCAGGATGGTCCTATGAAAAGATTGCAGACGAAATGGGCTGCAGTGCGGGGACGGTTTGGAATTACTTTAACAAAGACAAGGAGGATAAGAAAGATGTCAGTGAAAATCAATAAGCTTGAAATTGAAAATGTCAAAGCGAATCAAAGCAGTGAAACTGGAACCGACGGCAAACGGCCTGACCGTCATTGGTGGCAGAAACAACCAGGGTAAGACGTCGGTGCTGGATTCCATTGCGTGGGCATTGGGTGGCGAAAATTTCAGACCATCAGATGCAACGCGTGATGGATCCATCATCCCGCCAAACTTAAAAATAGTATTGAACAACGGTCTGATCGTTGAACGTAAAGGCAAGAACAGTGCGTTGAAGGTAACGGATCCAAGCGGTCAGAAGGCCGGACAGTCGTTGTTAAACACTTTTGTCGAGTCTCTGGCATTGAATCTTCCGAAGTTCATGGAGAGCTCCGGGAAGGAAAAAGCACAGACGTTGCTGCAGATCATCGGCGTTGGTAACCAGCTGGCGGAGTTAGAGAAAGAAGAAAAAGAGCTGTATCAGGATCGGCTGTACATCGGCCGGACTGCGGATCAGAAAGAAAAAGTTCGCCAAAGAACAGCCGTATTATCCGGATGCTCCAAAGGATCTGGTTTCCCCATCTGCACTGATTCGGCAGCAGCAGGACATCCTCGCTCAGAACGGCGAGAATCAACGGAAAAGAGAACAGGCCGGAAAGATCCGGGAAGAGACCAAACGCGCCTACGACGAAGTGAAACGGTTGTCGGAACAGCTGGAGGCGGCAAAGCAGCATCATCTGCAGCTGGTAAAAGATCTGGAAACTGCTGAAAAGTCGGCCGCTGATCTGGTCGATCAGTCTACCAAGGAGCTGGAAGACAGCATTTCCAATATTGAGGAAATCAATCGAATGGTACGCGCAAATCTGGACAAGGAGAAGGCGGAGGATGATGCAAAAGAATACCGTCGTCAGTATGATCAACTTTCAGAGAAAATTACTTCTGTCCGGGAAAAGAAAGCAAACCTGCTTTCTTCTGCAGAGCTGCCTCTTCCAGATCTGTCTGTAAAGGAAGGTGAGCTGGTGTATAAAGGGCAGAAATGGGACAACATGTCCGGCTCTGAGCGGCTGATGGTATCTACAGCCATTGTCCGGAAATTAAATCCGGAGTGTGGCTTTGTTCTTCTGGACAAGCTGGAGCAGATGGATCTGCAGACACTGCAGGAGTTTGGTTCCTGGCTGGAGGGCGAAGGGCTGCAGGCGATCGCTACCAGGGTAAGTACCGGTGATGAGTGCAGCATCATAATCGAAGACGGTTATGTGGTTGGACAGGCGCAGGCTGAACAGCCACAGACAAATCATGGAAGGCAGGTGTATTTTAATGGAAATTATCAAAGGTGTAATTCCCTGTGCAAAAAAAAGTTGTGGTTTATGGTCCGGAAGGAATTGGCAAATCTACGTTTGCCAGTAAATTCCCGGATCCGGTGTTCATTGATACTGAGGGTAGCACGAACTCAATGGATGTTGCCCGGTTGCCAAAAGCTACAAGCTGGCAGAACCTTCTTGACCAGGTGGACTACATCCGGACGCATCCGGACGTGTGTAAAACGCTTGTGGTTGACACGATCGACTGGGCGGAGTCTATGTGCATCCAGTTTATCTGCGATAAGCATCGGAAGTTTGGAATCGAGGATTTCGGGTATGGAAACGGCTATACCTATGTAAAAGAGGAGATTGGCCGGTTCCTGAATCGGCTTTCAGAAGTTGTGGAAGCGGGCGTCAACGTGGTTCTTACAGCACATGCGCAGATTAAAAAATTTGAACAGCCGGATGAGCTGGGAGCTTATGACCGATGGGAACTGAAGCTTGGAAAGAAAACAACATCCCAGACATCGCCGCTGATCAAGGAATGGGCGGACATGCTGCTGTTTGCCAACTACAAAACGTTTCCATTGCAGTTGATGACAAGGGAAAGAAGAGGAAAGCGCAGGGCGGTGAGCGTGTCATGTACACGTCACATAACGCCTGCTGGGATGCAAAGAACCGTTTCGGTCTGCCGGATGAGGTTCCGTTTGACTACAAAGTCATTCAGAGCATTATAGAACAGGGAAAAGCTTCCGCAGATATGAAACCGTACAAAGCTGCAGAAGTACCTAAAACGCGTCAGCTCCTGAGCCCGTTCCGGAAGCTCCGAAGCCGACAACGCCAGAAGAAGTAACTGGGGAACAGATGAATCTTCCACTGGATGAGCCGCCTAAAACGCCGGATCCTGCAGGGGAGAACAGTCTGGATCCGGAAATCCCGAAGGCACTGCGAGACCTGATGGAACTTATCACGTAGATGAATGGGACGTGGAGAACGTCGTAGAAGCGAAAGGGTATGTTCCGGTCGGCACAAAGATCAAAGATTACGATGTCGTAAATCCTGGCATTATCGAGGGGCTTCTGGTAGCCTGCTGGGACCAGGTCTATGCTGCAATCAAAGAAATGAAAGAAAAACAGGAAATTCCATTTAATTAAGGAGGAAAACGATTATGTCAGTAGAAGGAAGAGAACTTGGATGGGATGATTCTATTAAACAGGATTCCCAGAATTTTGATCCAATCCCGGAGGGGGATTACAACGTAACCATCGAGAAATATGACCGCAGCAGATCCAAAGGAGAAGGAAAGCTCCCGCCATGCAATATGGCAGTCGTGTACTTTATTGTACACGGGCCAGACCGTGAGATTACAATTCGTGAGAACTACATCTTACATAGCAGCCTGGAATGGAAACTGTCAGAGCTGTTCCGTGGCGTCGGTCTGAAAAAAGAGGGGGAAGAGCTTCGGATGGACTGGAATGCGCTTCCAGGAAAAACGGCAAGAGCGAAAATGCGGCGAGTGAGCGGGAATCAAAGACCCAAGTAAGAAGTTCAACTACATTGAAAAGCTGTATCCGAAAGACTCGGATAAGCCAGCATTTACACCAGGGAGATTTTAAATGGAACTGAGACCGTATCAGAAAGAAGCAAAGGAAGCTATTTTTGAACAGTGGGACAGCGGGGTATCAAAAACCCTGCTGGTCCTTCCTACTGGATGTGGAAAGACGGTAGTCTTTGCCAAAGTAACAGAAGAGTGTGTCCGGCAGGGAGACCGTGTTCTGATCCTGGCACACAGAGGGGAGCTGCTGGAACAGGCCGCAGATAAACTGATGAAGACAACCGGTCTTGGTTGTGCGCTTGAAAAGGCAGAGAGTTCCTGCCAGGGGAGCTGGTTCCGCGTAGTAGTTGGTTCTGTGCAGACACTGATGAGAGAAAAACGTCTGAACAGCTTTGATCCTTTTTATTTTAATACAATCATTATTGATGAAGCCCATCACTGCATTTCGGACAGCTATCAGCGTGTGCTGCAGCATTTCCCGCATGCGCATGTATTGGGAGTAACAGCGACACCGGATCGCGGCGATATGCGGAACCTTGGGGCTTACTTTGAATCGCTGGCCTATGAATATACACTTCCGAAAGCAATCAAAGAAGGGTATCTGTCCCCAATCAAGGCACTGACTATTCCACTCAAAATTGATATGAGTAGTGTATCAGTGCAGGCTGGAGATTTTAAAGCAAGCGAAATCGGCACCGCACTGGATCCATATCTGCAGGGGATCGCAGAAGAAATGCAGAAATACTGCATGGATAAGAAAACAGTGGTATTCCTTCCGCTGGTAAAGACCAGCCAGAAATTCCGTGACTTGCTGAATCAGTATGGATTCCGGGCTGCAGAGGTAAATGGAGACAGCCAGGACAGAGCTGAAATTCTGAAAGATTTTGATGCCGGGAAGTATAACGTGCTGTGCAATTCGATGCTTCTGACAGAAGGCTGGGATTGCCCGTCGGTGAATTGTATCGTGGTTCTCAGACCAACTAAGGTGCGGAGCCTGTATTGTCAGATGGTGGGGCGTGGTACCCGATTGTCCCCGGAAACAGGAAAAGACCATCTACTGTTGCTTGATTTTTTGTGGCACACAGAGCGGCATGAGTTGTGCCATCCGGCGAGCCTGATCTGCGAAAATGAAGAAGTAGCCCAGCAGATGACAGAAAATCTGGAAAAAGAAGCAGGCATGCCGGTTGACTTAGAAGAAGCAGAACAGAAAGCATCTGAGGATGTCGTAGCACAAAGAGAAGAAGCTTTAGCAAAGCAGCTTGCAGAAATGAAGAAGCGCAAAAAGAAACTGGTGGATCCGCTGCAGTTTGAGATGTCCATCCAGCGGAAGACCTGTCCAGCTATGTTCCTCTTTTGGGTGGGAAATGGGACCGCCATCTGAGAAGCAGAAAAAGACACTGGAAAAGCTGGGCATTATGCCGGATGAAATCGAGAATGCAGGAAAAGCAGAAAAGATCTTGGATCGATTGAGTAAAAGACGCACGGAGGGGCTGACGACACCAAAACAGATCCGTTTTCTGGAAAGCAGGGGATTTGAGCATGTAGGAACCTGGCAGTTTGAAACAGCAAAGAATCTGATCGACAGGATCGCAGCGAATGGCTGGCGGATTCCAATGGATATCAACCCGAGAGAATATAAAGGAGCTTAAAGAGTATGGAACAGAGGACGAGCCTTACAGAAATTATAGAACATATCAATCCATCCGAGCTTACTTATCAGGATGGTGTTCTGTTGGAATGGCTCTGAAACAGGAAGGGTATCCGGTTTCTGTGTGGGATGCCTGGAGCCAGAAAGATTACGGCAGATATCATACAAATGAATGTGAGAAAAAATGGAGAACCTTTTCCGGCTCATCCTCACCGGTAACCGGCGGCACGATCGTACAGCTTGCCCTGGATCATGGATGGGTTCCGGAGAAGGGCCATGAACTGGATTGGAACGACAGTATCGCGGTGGACAGTGATCGTGTTGTTGTGGATAAAAACTGGCTGGAAGGGAAAGAGATACAGGAGCCTTCCAACTGGAATCCGGCGGAGCAGCTGATCACGTATCTGGAAACACTGTTTGAAGCAGGAGAAAACGTAGGATACGTCACTGGAAGCTGGGAAAAGACAGATGAAAAAGGTACGCGCTGGCTGCCACAAAAAGGCAGCTGGGACCGTACTGCCGGACAGTTGATTGAATTGCTGAACGACTGTAAAGGGGACATTGGCGCAGTACTTGGTGACTACAATCCGGAAGCGGGGGCGTGGATCCGCTTCAATCCGTTGGACGGAAACGGCTGTAAAAATGAAAATGTAACAGAGTACCGGTATGCTTTAGTAGAGTCAGATCATATGGAGCTGGAACAGCAGAATGCTATCCTGCGGGAGCTAGAACTTCCGATCGCCTGCCTGGTATATTCCGGAAAAAGAGCCTGCATGCTATTGTGCGGATAGATGCGGCAGATTACAACGAGTATCGAAAACGGGTTGATTATCTGTATGAAGTCTGCCAGAAAAACGGAATCGACGTGGATACACAGAACCGGAATCCATCGAGACTTTCCAGAATGCCAGGAGTGCAGCGTGGTGAAAAGAAACAGTTCATCGTAGATACCAACATCGGAAAACAGTCCTGGAATGAATGGTACGAATGGATTGAGGGTGTCAACGATGATCTGCCGGAGCCGGAAGGCTGGAAAGTGTATGGGATAACCTCCCCGAGCTGTCGCCGTGTCTGATTGATGGGATCCTGAGAAAAGGCACAAGATGCTCATTTCCGGTCCATCCAAGGCGGGAAAGTCATTCCTGCAGATTGAGCTGTGTATAGCCATAGCAGAAGGAAAGAAGTGGCTGCAGTGGAATTGCGCACAGGGACGTGTCATGTACGTCAATCTGGAGCTTGACCGGGCAAGCTGCCTGCACCGTTTTAAGGATGTATACGAAGCAATGGGCTTTACGCCGGATAATCTGCAGAATATTGATATCTGGAACCTGCGTGGTAAATCAGTCCCTATGGATAAGCTGGCACCAAAGCTGATCCGGCGTGCTGCGAAGAAGAACTATGTGGCTATTATTATTGATCCGATTTATAAAGTCATAACGGGAGATGAAAACAGCGCGGATCAGATGGCGAATTTCTGTAACCAATTTGATAAAGTCTGCACAGAGCTTGGATGCGCGGTGATTTATTGCCATCATCACAGTAAAGGAAACCAGGGCGGAAAGAAATCTATGGACCGTGCTTCTGGCTCCGGTGTATTTGCCCGTGATCCGGATGCCCTGCTGGATCTGATCGAACTGGAACCTACGGAAGCACTGATGAAACAGGAAGAAAACAAAGCGATCTGCAAGGCGTGTATGGACTATCTGGATGCGCATTTCAAGTGGGAGGATGATCTTTCACAGGACGATTTACTGAGCAGTGCGCAGATGATGAGCTACTGCGAGGCGCATCTGGACCGGTGGCAGAAGATAGCCCTGGATAAGCAGATCACCGAGACAAAAGCGGCAGTACAGCCCATACGGCATGGAGAATCGAAGGGACACTTCGGGAATTTCCAAAGTTCGAACCGGTCAACATGTGGTTTGAGTATCCGGTTCACTGCCTGGATCAGATCGGCGTGCTGAAAGATCTTGAACTGGAAGCAGACAAACCGGCATGGCAGAAAGGTAGAGAAGCCAGAAAGAAACAAGGAGAGCAAGCGCGTAAAGCCAAAAAGGAAAAATATAAGATGGCGATAGAAAATTTCCGGTTTACGCATGAGGACAAATATCCGACGGTAAAGGAGCTGTATGAAGTCCTGAAATCGGATGCAGAAGCAACCGGCGAGAAATATCCGGAGGAAAAAACGGTTCGAAATTCATTAAAAGAAATCGGATTTATGGTAAATAAAGATACACGTTGTATTTGCCCGATACCTGAAACATTTTAGGTCATGGGCAAATGCCCGACACCTAAAACAACATAGGTAACGGGAATGCCCGCGATCATGGTAACGGGCATCGGGCAGAAAGTTGCCCGACACCATGTTTTTTAGGTGACAGGAATGCCCGCCCGGCACCTGTATATAAATATATACCCTAATCGGGCGGGAATGTGCGGGCATGCCCACCCTAAGTGTGGGGCGATTGAGTACGCCCCCACAACGGTTAGGAGCATACCCACCCAGCACAGACGCGCAGGAAAGGAATGATGAAAAATGACAGAGTTTTTTATGGCGATGGAACCGCCAACAATAACACACCAGGAGCACAAGGTCACAATCGTGAATGGCAGACCTGTGTTCTATGATCCGCCGGAACTGAAAGCTGCTAAGGAGAAATTGATTGGCAACTTGTACAAGTATCGCATTATGGCACCGTACAGAACGGGCGTAAGGCTGATTACCAAGTGGTGTTTCCCGAAGAATGGACATAAGGACGGAGAGTACAGGATCACAAAGCCTGACACCGATAACCTGCAGAAGATGTTAAAAGACTGCATGACGTTGGTAGGCTTTTGGAAGGATGATGCGCTGGTGGCATCTGAAATTACTGAAAAGTTTTGGGCGGAGAAGCTGGTATCTATATCCGGATTGAGGAGCTACCATGATGAATTATTTTAAATTCTTTACAGAGGTCTGGCGATTTTTCAAGAAGTATTATAATCGGCCAGGAAAAGAACAGGACTATACTGAGAGCGTCCAGGAATGCTCTCAGCTTGCGAAATCATTCGGTAATGGGGATTTTGTAGACCGGGTATGCATTGCAGTCCTAGAAGAACTGGAACGCTGCTGGAAGGGCAGAGAGGAGGAGTAGATGGCAGTGATTGGAATCATCGTGTTTTGCGGGGGGATCGATCTGTGCGGTGGCGTGGCTGCTGAACCGGCAGAGCGTCCGAAGGATCCGGAAGAGGACCGGGAGCAGGAAGAATATCTTACGGAATGGAGCAGGAATCATGGGAAGAATGAAAAAAGCAAAGTGGAAAAGTAGAGAAGAGCACAACGACTATATCCATGCTGAATGCTCTGGTTGTGGCTTTCAGGTTGAGAGTTATGATGCCGTTGAAACAGGAAGATCCAGTACAGAATATATCAAAGCAAAATGGAAGTTCTGCCCGAAGTGCGGAGCTAAAATGACAGTGTAGAACAAACAGAAAGGAGCCAGCCTCCGGCCGGGGCAAAAGAAAAAATGAAAAATATCAAAGAAAACAATTTCTCGAAAAGAGGGTCAAACAATGAAGGATCTGATTATTGACTGCTTTGCTGGCGGGGGCGGCGCCTCCGTCGGCATCGAGATGGCACTGGGGAGACCGGTAGATATTGCGATTAATCACGATCCGGATGCCATCCTGATGCACAAAACGAATCATCCGAACACGCTGCATCTAACAGAAGATATTTTTAAGGTTGACTTGAAGAAATATGTAAAAGGCCGGCACGTGGCTCTGATGTGGCGTCGCCGGACTGTACAAGCCATAGCAAGGCAAAAGGCGGTAAACCACGGGAGAAAGGATTGAGAATTCTTCCGTGGGCTGTTTACAAACACGCTAAAGCAATTCTGCCGGACGTGATCCTGATGGAAAACGTAGAGGAAATACAACAGTGGGGGCCGCTTGACAGTAATGGTCATCCGATTAAGGAACGTCGTGGAGAGGACTATCGAAAATTTATTATGGCAATGAAATCTCTTGGATATATGTTTGAGTGCAGAGAACTGATAGCAGCAGACTACGGAGCACCCACGACACGGAAACGCTGGTACGCAATCTTCCGGAGAGACGGACGTGAGATTGTATGGCCGGCACCGACTCACTTCAAGGATCGAGAGCACGGTGGAAAGCCTGTGGCGACTACATAGACTGGTCAGATTTTGGACGATCCATATTTGATAGGCCAAAGCCTCTGGCGGACGCGACTATGAAGCGTATCGCGAATGGAATCCGGAAATATATCGTGGAAAATCCGAATCCATATATCGTAAAAGATGGAGAAAAGCTGTTTTTGTCGTATCTGGATAAAGCATATGGTGGAAACTATAAAGGTTGTGGAAGTGACCTGCATTCTCCTTGCAGCACAATTACCACCGTAGATCACAATCGTCTGGTGACTGCTTTTCTCATCCAGTATCACGGCGAGACGAAAGCCGGAGATTCCCGGGGCCAGTTTCTAACGGAGCCGATCAAGACCATTGATACCAGTAACCGGTACGGGCTGGTGACAGCGTTTATTACCAAATATTACAAGACTGGTATCGGACAGGGTTGCGATGAGCCATTGCATACGATTACAACATCGCCGGGGCACTTCGGGCTGATATCCGCATTCCTGATTAAATATTACGGATCCGGCGGAAGCTGCCAAGCATTGACAGGCCACTGGATACGATCACCACGAAGGATCGTTTTGGTTTGGTTAATGTGGTGCTGGATATTCAGGGAGAAAAATACATTCTGAAGGATATCTTCCTGCGAATGCTGAAACCGGAAGAACTGAAGCTGATGCAAGGATTCCCGAAAGATTATATCATTGATCGGGATTACAACTGGAAACCGTACCCGATTGCAAAGCAGGTGGCGCGGATCGGGAACAGTGTGGTGCCGATTATGGCGGAAAAGTTAGTAGAAGCCAACTGCTCGTACTTAAAAGTAGGGGAGCGGGTGCGAACCTTAACATCAATGACAGCCAGGAGCAGTTGAGATTTGCGTGAGGAGGTGATACCAATGGAGAAAAAGGTTCTGGAGCAGTACATAGACGCATGCGAGCTGATCAAAGAGACGGAAAAGGACATTAGACGGCTGAAAAAGAAGCGGCAGACCATCGTGCAGACGAACGTGTCCGGGAGCAATCCCGATTTTCCGTACAATCCGCAGCACTTCAAGATCGCAGGGACAGCGTTCACTTATGAGGAGGATGCCAGATTGCGGCACGAGGAGAAGATTCTGGAGGAGCGTCGGGAGAACGCCCAGCGGCTGAAAGTGGAGGTGGAGCAGTGGATGAACCACATCCCGCAGAGAATGCAGCGCATTATCAAGTACAGAGTCTTCGAGGAGATGAGCTGGAGCCAGGTGGCGGCCAAACTCGGAAGAAAGGCAACTGCAGACAGTGTGCGGATGGAATATCTGAGATTCATGGAGGCGGCATAGAAAAATTTGAGAGAAAATGAAAGTTTGTTCGTTTTGTTCGCAATGTTCGTTTTTAAAATGTTATATTGTATCATGGAGAGAACGGCAGGAAGGGTTTCATCTTTTCTTTACCTCCTTGTGAATGTGTTTTGAGCGGCGGCCAGGTGTCACAGCCTGGCTGTTGATTTGGCAGGCATCAGCCGTGGAAAAAGCCCGAATGATGCACGGTGCAGATTGGTACCATGCACCTATTGGAACGTAGCTCAAGGAGAGCGCAGAGACGCCGGCACGAGGCGCAGGTTCGAATCCTGCAGTTCCAACTCTCCAGTGGATGGAGATTCTCCGATTTGTTACTCTTATACAAGGATTCCTGCAGAGATGCGGGGAATTTTGGCGGTGTCAGAAATGAGGTGAGCTTGAGTGACGGAAAAACAGAAAAAGTTTTTGCGATGAATATTTGAGTGATTTGAACGCCACTCGGGCATATAAAGCAGTGTATAAAGGCGTGAAAAGTGATGAAGTAGCTAAAGCGGCGGCAAGCAGATTGTTAACTAATGTTAAACGTTAAAAAATATATAGCTGATCGGATGGAAGAGATCCACAACGAGAAGACGGCGGACGCCAGGAAGTAATAGAGTATCTGACTTCCGTGCTTCGCGGAAAAAGCAGTTCCACAGAAATTGTAGTTGAAGGAACCGGCGACGGCTGCTCCGAGGCACGAACCATCGAAAAGGCACCGTCTGAGAAAGAGCGCTTAAAGCTGCGGAGCTTCTCGGCAAGCGATACGGACTGTATACAGAGAAAGTTGATGTGGCAACCGATATGGATCTCAACATCACGATTGACTACGGGGAGGACGATTCCGGATGAACATAAACGTCCAGATGAACCCAGGCTTCAAAGAAGTTGACCGCAGCCGAAAACGGTATATTGTTATGAAAGGCTCTGCTGGATCAGGAAAGAGTGTTGATACGGCGCAGAATTATATCTTGCGGCTGATGCAGGATCCGGGAAGAAATCTTCTATGCGTTCGAAAGGCGGACGTGACAAACAGGGATAGCACTTTTGCAGAATTGCAGGGTGCTATTTTTCGTATGTTTGGGGAGCAGTATAAGAGATATTGGCACATCAACAGCTCCAACATGATTATGGAGTGTAAGATCAACCGGAATCAGATCATTTTCCGTGGAGTCAATGATGAGAAACAGCGTGAAAAGCTGAAATCCATTACTTTCAAGCGTGGAAAGTTGACCGATGTGTGGATTGAAGAAGCAACGGAAATTACGCAGGCGGACTTCGAGATCATTGATGACCGTCTCCGTGGTGAACTGCCGGATGGACAGTTCTATCAGATCCGGATGACGTTCAACCCGGTATCGGCGTATCACTGGATTAAGCGTGTGTTCTTTGACCGGTCAGATCCGGATGTTCTGACACATCAGTCAACCTACGAGCAGAACCGCTTTATCGATGATGCTACCGAAGACGTATGATGCGGCGTAAGGAAGTGGATCCAGAGGGGTATCGGGTGTATGGCCTGGGGGAATGGGGCGAGGTCGCCGGACTGATCCTCAAAAACTATGTTGTCGAAGAATTTGACTGTTCACCGGAACGATTCGATTACATGGTCAATGCACAGGATTTCGGATTCAATCACGCCAATTGCATCGGTGAGGTTGGCTTTAAGGATGGTGAGTTGTATCTATGCCGGGAACTGTACGTGTATGAGATGGACACGGACGAGATCATCCGGCTGGCGGAGGGGCAGTTCAACAAGCGCCTGCGCATGTGGTGCGATTCTGCGGAGCCGGACCGTATCAAGATGTGGCAGAAGGCGGGATACCGCGCAAAAGGCGTGCAGAAGGAGCCGAACAGCGTGCATGCCAGATAGATTACCTGAAACAGCACAGAATCCATATTTACCCGTCCTGCGTCAATACAATAAAAGAAATTCAGCAATGGAAGTGGAAGAAGGATGAGCGTACCAACACTTATCTCGAAGAGCCAGTTCCATTTTTTGATGATGCCATGGCGATGCTTCGATACTCCATTGAGGAAGAACGCAAGGCGAAACCACGGCTGAACAGAAAGGTGAAAGGAGGGATATAGAAGTGCGAACGAATTTGTATAGCTACCGTCGGAAGAGACGCTGACAGATGCCAAATTGAACGAATTTATCATGCGGCATTCCGGAGAGTGCGCATTTAGATACAGCATGCTGCAGGAGGCCTACGAGACGGATTACCCGCTCCTGCATGAGCCGTTAAAGCCCAAGTGGAAGCCGGACAACCGGATCATGGTCAACTTTGCGAAATACATCGTGGATACGATGAACGGCTTCTTCATCGGGCATCCGATCAAACTGCAGGTAGACGATGGAAACGAAGCGGTTGAGAAATATGTTGATTTTCTGGATCAGTATAATGATCAGGACGATAACAATGCCGAACTGTCCAAGATCTGCAGTATCTTCGGTAAAGGCTATGAAATGTATTACGTAGATGAGAACGGAAATATCGGTATCACCTATCTGAGCCCGCTGGATGCATTCATGATCTACGACGATTCCGTGCTGGAAAGGGAACGATATTTCGTGCGGCTGTATTACGATTCGAATCAGATCCTTCATGGAAGCGTATCGGACGAGACGAAGGTCCGCTGGTTTACAATCAAAGGAAAATTACTCTGGGATGCAGACGAGAAGATACACGGCTTCGACGGCGTTCCGGCATCGGAGTACGTAGAAAACAAGGAGCGTATGGGAATCTTCGAGCCGGTCCTTACGATGATTAATGCATACAACAAGGCGATCAGCGAGAAAGCCAATGATGTTGACTATTTCGCGGATGCTATCTCAAGGTTCTTGGTTCCAAGCTGGAAGAAGACGATGTGGCGCATATCCGGGATGACAGAATCATTAATTTCGACGGGGACACCGAACGGTTGATTGTCGAATTTCTTCAGAAACCGGATGGTGATACCACGCAGGAGCATCTGATCGATCGTCTGGAAAAGCTCATTTTCCATATCAGCATGGTGGCCAATATCTCGGATGAGAATTTTGGCACCAGTTCCGGCATCGCATGAAATATAAGCTGCAGGCAATGAGTAACTTGGAAAAAACGAAAGAGCGGAAATTTACCAGCGGAATGAACCGGAGGTATCGTCTGATTTTCTCAAATCCGGTCTCAGGAATGAAAAAAGATGACTGGGTGAAGATCCATCCACATTTTACACCAAATTTCCCGGCAAACCTGCAGGAAGAGGCAGAGATCGCGAAGAATCTGGAAGGTGTGGTCAGCCAGGAAACACAGCTCGGGGTGCTGTCTATTGTGGACAATGTACAGGATGAAATCAAGAAAATTGATACCGATCAGAACAAGGTGAGAGCGGATCCAGTGATGAAGCAGATGTTTGGCGGCGGTGGACAGGATGACGAGTAAGGAATACTGGCAGAAACGTGAGACGGAACATGCCAAGAAGAATAAGATGTCTGAGCAGACCTATGCAGAAGAGATCCGGAAGACCTATGCGTATATGGCGGATCAGATTCAGAAGGAAATCGATGGATTTTACGCAAAATACGCCAATGCTGAGAAGATTTCGCTGGCAGAAGCAAAGAGAAGGTTTCTAAGCTCGATATCGAAGAGTATGGCAGGAAAGCGGCGAAATACGTCAAAGAAAAAGATTTTCCGACCAGGCGAATGAAGAGATGCGGCTGTACAATGCAACCATGAAGATCAACCGTCTGGAACTGCTGAAAGCCAATATCGGGCTGGAAATGGTATCCGGTTTCGATGAACTGCAGAAATATTTTGACAAGACGCTGACACAGCAGACAATAGAAGAATTTCGCAGGCAGGCGGGTATTCTTGGCAATTCCGTGCAGGAAAATGGGAAAATGGCGCGGGCAATTGTCGATGCGTCATTCCATAACGCCACTTATTCCGATCGAATCTGGATGTATCAGGATATGCTGAAAGCAGAGCTGGACAAGCTGCTGAAAACAGGGCTAATCCAGGGCAAGAACCCGCGGAGCTTGCGGTGCACCTGCAGAAACGCTTCGGTGCAAGCCGGGAGGATGCAGAGCGGCTCATGGTCACGGAGCTTGCCAGAGTCCAGATAGAAGCGCAGAAGCAGTCCTATATTCGAAATGGATTCGAAGAGTATACATACGTTGCCTGCGGGAATGCAGATGTCTGCGAGCGGTGCCAGGCGTTGGATGGTAAGCATTTCAAAGTGCAGGATATGATGCCGGGAACGAACGCGCCGCCGATGCATCCACGGTGCCACTGCTCCACGGCAGCCTATGAAGACAGTGCAGAATATGAGAAATGGTTGGACTTTCTGGAGCAGGGCGGTACCACAGAAGAATGGGAAGCATCGAAAAACAGAAAGGCAAGATATAAAGACAACGAAGGAATATTCCAAACATTGGATGGCAGATCAAAGGGGCGAGACGTTATCAAACCTCGAAATATCATGAAAGAAATGAGAAAGTCCAGCATCGGAACGGAAATGTTGGAATATCTTCAGGAAAATGATATTCAAATAAAGGTATGGTACGGAGTTGATGTTGATGAAGGACTGGACGGACTTTTCGAAGATGGAGAAATCAACATTTATGCTGATAATACCAAAACGGTTCGTGAAACGGCTATTACGGTGATTCACGAGGCCACGCATGCCAAAATCAACAAGCCAAATACCAAAAGTCAAGAACTGCAATGCTATGTGAACGAGTACAGGCATCAAAACATTGAATTGACAGAGAAAGTGCTCCAGGATATAATTAATCATATAAATGATAAATATCCGAATCTGAAATGGGAGTGATTGTTTATGACGAATACTCTGAATATTCCGCCTCATGAGAGAGTAAAGCTCTTGAGGAAAGGCGAAAAAGTTTTGTGCAAAAAATGTAAAACAGGAATCATGATCCCTGTTGGCGACCGTGAAAAAACCAATACTTTTTACTGTGATTCTTGCAAGAATCAGTTAATTATCAACTGATGATAAGGAGACAGGACAAATGGCTCAGAATGATTATTTCGTGATTGTATACCAGGTACTGAAATATCTGTATGAATGCTTGAAAAAGGGTGAAAAACCAGAAGCGTGTTACCTTACAGCATCAGCTTATAATATTCCTGAGAATTATTGGCAATATATCATTTTAAGCCTGATTACAGAAGAATATGTAAAAGGCATTGCTGTTAATCATACGAAAGATGGCGTTCTTTTAGGCGATCTGCCGGATGCTATTATCACGCCCAAAGGTATTTCATATCTGTTTGAGAATTCATTGATCGAAAAGGCAAAAAGGACATTGAAAGACGTAAAAGAAATGGTTCCATTTGTATAATTAACCACCAGTCGAGAGGCCGGTGGTATTTTTATACACATTTTTAAGAAAGGACAAGGTGAAATATGATTATCACAGGAATGGCACATTTCGAGAGTGTAGCACAGAAGAAACTCGTTGAATGGTACCACAAGAACAGACCGGAGGTTCAGATCGACCTTGGAAATGTATTCGTGGTATGGTCATGCAAAACACTCCAGAATTACAAGTGCCTTGCATCTACGACTATCAGCGGAGATGGCATCTATGCTGAGTACACCTATAACGGGGACAAGCAGGAACTCTACGAAGATGTATACGGTAAAATAACTAATACATGCCATACAGAAGAATAGGAGGTACAAGACCATGAAGAAACTTTTTATTTCTCAGCCAATGAAAGGAAAGTCTGATGCAGACATCCTTGCAGAACGTAAGAAAGCAATCAAGAGTGCAGAAGAGAAGATCGGAGAGCCAGTAGAGGTTATTGATTCTTTCTTCCAGGAAGCTCCGGTGGATGCAAAGCCACTCTGGTTCCTTGGAAAATCCCTGGAACTTCTGGCTGGTGCTGACATTGCCTACTTTGCGAAAGGCTGGCAGGATGCCAGAGGGTGCAAGATCGAAAATACATGTGCTATTGAGTACGGTATTCCGGTCATTGAAGATTACACAGCAGAGTAGAAAAGCGGTGATCCATACATCTCCCACCGGCAGGGAACAGCCGGAATGAAAGGATGTGATGACTGTTGATTGATGTAACGGTAAGAAAAGACCGATTGACTGTGTCCGGTCATGCAATGTACGCACCACATGGGCAGGATATTGTCTGCGCGGGCGTTTCCAGCCTTGTGCGGACGCTGATCCACTCGATTGAGGATCTGACAGGGGATGAAATAGAATACGAAGTATCGCCCGGATGTTGATATACAGTATGGGAATCTATCGGAGAAAGCAAAAACTCTGGTGGATTCCTTTTTGTCGGCATCTGCCTGATGGCCGATGAATTTCCGGAGCATGTCCGGATCGTGTAACCGATGTGACCGAAATGTCGTTAAACTATGATTCTGGAGCAACGGCACGGGGCTATTACAGAACGGGACGGGGCAGAAAGGACCGAAAAATAATGAAGTACAAAAACAACCATTATCATTGGAGAATCCCAATGATTAACCTGCAGTTATTTGCAGACGGCGAAGGAGACGGCAGCGGAGCCGGAGACGGAAACGAGGACGGAGCTGGAGCAGGTTCTGGAGATGGCGGCAATGAGATGTCATTTGACGATTTTCTTGGGCAGGCAGAGAATCAAGCAGAGTTCGACCGCAGGGTCCAGAAAGCGGTAAACACAGCAGTGACCAAAGCACAGGAAAAGTGGCAGGCACTGACTGATGACAAGCTTTCAGAGGCGGAAAAGCTCGCAAAGATGACAAAAGAAGAGAAAGCGGAGTACAAAACCCGAAAGCTGGAGAAAGAACTGGCGGATCTGAAACGGCAGAACGCACTTTCGGAGATGTCAAAGACAGCCAGAAAGATGCTGGCAGATGAGGAAATCAACATCCCGGATGAACTTCTGGCACATCTGGTATCAGAAAGCGCTGAAGACACCAAGACGGCAGTTGAAGCTTTCGCGAAGATGTACAAGGATGCAGTACAGGCTGCCGTAAAAGACGCCCTGAAAGGAAATGCACCAAAGGCGGATCCGGCGGAAAGGGCGCTGTGACAAAAGAACAGATTCTTGCAATCAGCAACCCGATTGAGCGGCAGCGGCTGATTGCGGAAAACATCGCATTATTTCAGTAGGAGGAATACACATGCATAAAATTGGAAAATTAGGGCTGCAGGTGTTTGCAGCACCGGATAACATGACGGGGCAGGCACAGATCCAGGTAAAGGCCCGCGAGATTGACTTTGTAACATCTTTCGGCAAAAACATTCAGGCGCTGCTTGATGTCCTGGGCATTATCCGAATGATCAAGAAAGATAACAATACTGTTTTAAAGACAAAAAAGGTAACAGGAACCCTGCAGTCCGGTGAGGTCGCAGAGGGCGAAGAAATCCCGTACTCTCAGTACGCTGTGGAAGAGATCCCGTTCGACACCATCAAGATCAGCAAATACCGCAAAGGTGTTACCCTGGAGGCAATCGCAGAAAAGGGATACGATGCCGCAGTACAGGACACTGATGAAGAGTTTAAAACTGATCTGCAGAACGTTGTTATGGACAAGCTGTATGCACAGCTGAAAGCAGGTTCTCTGACCGGCCATGAAAGTACCTGGCAGATGGCAGTTGCTATGGCAATTGGAAAAGTCAAAGATAAATTCAAAAAGATGAGAAGAACGGCTACGGGCGTAGCAGTGTGGGTGAATACACTGGATGTATACAAATACGTCGGCGCTGCGGACATCACACTGCAGACGGCGTTCGGCTTTGAGTACATGAAGAAATTTCTTGGCGCTGATGTCGTGTTCGTAAGCTCTGAAATTCCGGAAAACGTCGTCATCGCTACTCCACTCAACAACATCGTCGGATATTATATCGATCCGGGCGATTCTGAGTTCGTAAAGGCAGGCCTCAGCTACACGACAGACCCAACCACTCACTTCATCGGCTTCCATGCACAGGCACCTATGAGAGAGCCATTTCGGATCTGTACGCCATTATGGGTCTGCGCTTATTCTGCGAATACCTGGACGCTATCGCCTATATTTCCGTCGGTGGAGCAGATACACAGACTCTCGGAAAACTGACCGTAACGGCGGCAGAAGGATCTGAGACAGGAAAAACAAAGATTTCCGTAAAAGAGCAGCTGATGTCTATGAAAAACTGCTGGAAGTACAAAGATGCAGCATCTGCGACCGCGGTAAAATACGGCGATGATGTGAAAAACTGGAGCAAATGGGATGGAGAATCCGAGATCGCATCTACCGCTGGCCATCATATCACATTGGTTGAGTGCGACCAGAACTACAAAGCAGTTCGTTCTGGCGACGTAACAGTAGCTGTGAAAAGCTGAGAAAGGGTGATGGTATATGTACAGAGTAATCGAGTATTTTACTGATTTGCAGGACGATGACCATGAATACAGAACAGGCGATATCTTCCCGCGTGAGGGGCTTAAGGTATCCGAAGCCCGACTGGCAGAGCTTGCATCTGCTGAAAATCTGCGTGGTATCCCGCTGATCGAGCTGGTGGAGCCGGAAAAGGCAGGCAAAGGGAAAAGCAAGAATAAGGCAGTAGATTCCTTGGCAGAGTAGGAGGCAGCCTATGATCGAAGATCTGAAACTGCTTCTTGGACTGGAAGATACAGACAAAAAGACAGAACAGCAGTTACAGCTGATTCTGAATGCCACAAAACAGCGGCTGAAATTTCTTCTTGGCGGTCTGGAGCCGCCGGAAGAGATGGAATACATCATATTGGATGTTTCAGTCATTCGATTCAACCGGATCGGCTCGGAAGGGCTCTCCTCTCACAGTGTTGAGGGCGAAAGCTTTCCTGGTCAGAAAATGATTTTGCCGGGTACATGGATGATATTCAGTCCTATCTGGACAGCCAGCGGGAGGCAAGAAAGGGAAAGGTAAAGTTTCTGTGAGATATGATACACCAGTTTTCTTCCAACGGGTCCTGCCGGGCGAATATGATTCGAAAACCGGAAACTATGCTGCAGACCAGGTCACAGAGGTGCAGAAAATGGCTTCTGTGATGGATACGAGGGCAGAGATCATGCAGATCGTATACGGAGGAATCCGTCAGGGCAGCGTGACCGTACAGCTTCAAAATCATTACCAGAAGCCGTTTGACCGGATCCGGATCGGGAACACAACCTATAGAGTGGACTATACGCGGAAACTTCGCGTGAAACAGACTTTTATTCTGTCGGAGGTGGTCTGATGCCGAAAATCAAGCTGGAAGGAATGGAGAAACTGCAGGTCAAATTGAAGAAAAACGTGCAGATGAGTGATATTAAGCGGGTGGTAAAGGAAAACGGAAAAGCTTTGCAGGAGGCGTCACAGAGAAAAGCGCCAGTGGATACCGGTACACTGAAACGGAGTATTGGTCTTGAGATCCGAGATGGCGGTCTTACGGCTGAAGTGGAGCCAACAGCAGAATATGCGGCATACGTGGAGTATGGAACTCGGTACATGAGTGCACAGCCATATATGCGTCCTTCCTACACAGCGCAGAAAGAGAAGTTCAAATCCGATTTGAAAAAGCTTACGAGGTGACATCATGGACCCACAGCAGGAATTATTCAGTGCGTTGCTTCTGGAATTAAAAAAACAGTATCCAGACGGTGTGTATGACACGTTTTTACCGCCGGAAGGTACGCCATACCCGTTTATCTATCTGGCGGACAGTGACTTGAATGATCGGGCCAACAAAACGGCTGTATTCGGCACTGTAAGTCAGACAATCCACGTTTGGCACGACAATCCGCGGCAGCGCGGCACAGTTTCGCAGATGCTTCTGCAGATCAAGCAGGTTTGCAGACATCTGGAACATACCGGCAACTTTTCCTGGTCCGTGCAGGACTTAAATCAGAGAATATTGCCGGACACAACCACCAACCAGCCACTTCTTCACGGTATCGTGGAAGTGACTTTTTTTATTTAGTTAGGAGAACAAGCATGGGAAAAACAATTGATTTACAGTTATTCACAGATGCGGTACGTGGTAAAAAGATCGTTTATCTAGTACCGCCTTAAAAAAGATGCGGCTAAAAATGCAGCTACAGCATTAGCGTTTACGACAGAGAACGGCAGAACGACAAGCAAGGATGCCGATACCACAGAGACAAAGGATGGCACGATCCGTACCCCGGGAGCAGCCGAGGTTGAGATTACGGCAACCAGTATTCTTGCCAAGGGCGACACACTGATCGACTCTCTTGAAGATGCCATGATCAATGATGAACTGGTCGAGATCTGGGAAGCAAATCTGGATGATCCAGCATCCGGCGGAAGCAATAAATTTAAAGGAAAATACTTCCAGGGCTATGTGACGGAGGTAGAAAAGACTTCAAACGCCGAAGATATGGTGGAGGTGTCTCTTACCTTTGGTGTCAATGGAACCGGTCAGAAAGGTGATGTAACCGTAACGACCGCGCAGCAGGAAATAGCAGCTTACGTATTTACAGATACGACAAAAACAGGAGCGTAAAAGTGTTGAGGGCGAGAAATCGTCCTCTTTTTGAATAGTAAAGGAGAAAAACGATATGGAACTTACAATCAACGGACAGGTGTATCAGTTTAATTTTGGCATGGGATTCATGAGAGAAATGAACAAGAAAGTAAGCATGCCGGTAGACGGAGTAAAAGATGCCAAGAAGAATATTGGCCTGAGATACGCTGTGGCAGGGATCATGGACGGAGATGTAGAGGCTCTTGAGGATCTGTTACTCGTAGCTAATAAAGGGCAGAATCCGAGAGCAACTACAGAAATTCTGGATGAATATATTGATGATCCGGATACCGATATCAATCAGCTCTTCGAAGATACGATGGGTTTCTTAAAGAATGCAAATGCTACGAAGAAATGCGTCCAGAATCTCGAGAAGACGATCGAGGAAGAAAAAGCGAAGAAGTAGGTGACATATCCCATGAAGAGGTGAGTTTTGAAGAACAATACCGGGAAGTTGCAATCAGTTGCTTCCGGTATCTGGGATTCACATCGTTTGAGCAGGTTGATCGTCTGACGATTGCACAGTACGAAATTATGATGGAAGCGCTGAGATATCGAATAGTAGACGACGAATACAGGCACATCGGCAGGCCTTTCTGAATTTTGCGGCCCAAGCGCAAAAAAAATCCGGCAAGAAAACAGTGCCAGTATATAAAAGGTTCCGGAATTTCTTTGACTATGAAAAAGAATTAAGAAATGTGAAGGAAAAGAAGCATAAAAAGAGTGATCCACGATTCGCTGGAATATCCAAATTGCTAAAGAGAGGGGAGTGAACAGATGGCAGAATCTTATAGCGTAAAGGCGGTTTTGTGCGCGGAAGATAAGAACTTCTCCTCAATGATGAAATCATGCAGCAGTTATGCTGAAAATCTGAAAAATACGCTTACAAGTGGAATTGGATTCGGCGCTATGGCGGCGATCGGATCCAAGGCAGTATCGGCAGTCGGAAGTGGATTAAAAAGTCTGACTACAGGAGCAATAAGCGCTGGTGCGAATTTTGAGAATGCTATGTCATCTGTAGCAGCTATTTCCGGGGCTACAGGATCTGACTTCGATCGGCTATCTGAAAAGGCGAAACAGCTCGGAAAAATCACACAGTACACCGCAAGTGAGACAGCTTCTGCGATGGAGTACATGGCAATGGCCGGCTGGAAAACGGAGGATATGTTAAATGGAATCGAAGGCGTAATGGATCTGGCCGCTGCATCGGGAGAAGATTTGGCTGGCGTTTCCGACATCGTAACAGATGCTATGACAGCTTTCGGTTTATCGGCGGATGGTACCACAAAAATTATCAAAGATGGTTTTACAAAAGAAGTCTCCAACGCTTCACATTTTGCTGATGTTCTGGCAGCAGCTTCGGCAAATTCCAATACCAATGTTGCTATGCTGGGCGAATCTTTTAAATATGCGGCTCCCGTAGCTGGATCGTTAGGATACAGCGTAGAAGATACAGCCATTGCCCTCGGACTCATGGCGTCGTCAGGGTTGAAAAGCAGTATGGCTGGTAGCAGCCTTCGAACTATCCTGACAAATCTTGCCAAGCCAACAGATGATATCAGTGACGCAATGGATTATTTGGGTACATCCTTGCAGAATAGTGATGGCTCTATGAAGTCTCTGATGGACATTGTAACGGATCTGCGAGGTGCATTTGGACAATGTAAAATGCCAATGGATCAGTTCCAAGAGAATCTTGCAAAACTTGACGAAAAGTATGCCAATGGAGAGCTGACAGAAAAGAAGTATAATGAAGCATTAGCAGATTTAACGGAAAAGGCTTATGGAGCAGAGGGAGCGTTAAAGGCCAAATATGCTGCTACGTTAGCTGGAAAAGAGGGTATGTCAGCCTGCTTTCAATCGTGAGCGCGGCACCAGAGGATTTTGACAAGTTAACAAACGCCATTTATAACAGCGATGGTGCAGCCAAAGAAATGGCAGAAATAAAAATGGATAATCTGCAGCACGATGTCGTGAAACTGCAGTCTGCTATGGAAGGACTTGGAATTACCGCATTCAACCAGGTTGGCGGAAAAATGAGAGGTTTGGTTGGCATCGCAACTGAGGCGGTTGGAAAAATCGATGAGAAGCTTGCCAGCGGAAAAGGGATCGAAAAGGCTGTCGATAAAATAGAAGCAATGGTTGAGAAAGCAAAACCATATTGGGATATTTTCAAAACGGATGCAGTGGAAGCAGGAACAGCGCTGGGCGATGCGGCTGGGGCGATCATAGGAGATATCAAGAAACTTTCAGGTTCTTTTGGCAGCACAGAAAGTATTGAAAATTTCTCAACCATTTTGGGAAAGGTTAAAGATGGAACTGTAGCAGTTTCGGGATTTTTGGAAAAACATTCGGATGTAATTGCAAAGTTGGTGGTAACACTTCCGAAACTTTTGATTGCGTACAAAGGCTTTAAAATTGTTAAAGCTGTAGCACCGTTTGTTGGCGCATTTACGGGAGCTGTTGGAGGACTGGCAAAGGCTGGTCTTGGGAAAATTGCACCTGGCTTATTTAAAGTGTCAAAAGGGCAGGAAGCGGTTGGCAAATCAAGCGGTGGCAGTGCAAAGAAAATGGTAGCATCCGCCAAGGCTTTATGATGATGGGTGTCGGGGTACTGGCGATTAGTGCTGGGTTCTATTTGCTTGCGCAGTCTGCAATTGCAGTAACCAACGCTGGCCCAGGGGCAATCGCTGTTTTTGGTGGTTTGATTGGTGTTGTAGTAGGACTTGCAGTTGGTATGACAAAGATGCTTTCGTCTATGTCTGGCGGGTCGAAGAAATTAACAGCGATGACACCGGCGCTTCTGGCATTGGGAGCGGCTGTATTAATGATTAGCGCAGGTTTGGCACTGCTGGCGTATTCTTCAATTCAGTTGGCGAATGCTGGTCCGTTGGCCATTGGATGTATGGCAGGAATGGTCGTAGCGCTTGCCGGTTGATGTTGGTAGCGAAAAATGTAGCACCAACACTTTCGGCCGGAGCAGTTGGATTTGTTGCGTTTGGGGCCTCGGTATTAATTGCGGCAGCTGGAATCGGATTGTTATCCCTGGCGGCTATTAATCTTGCAAATGCCGGTCCCCTGGCCATTGGATGTATGGTTGGTATGGTTGCGGCAATCGCTTTGCTGGCAGTGGGAGCGGCTGCTCTTGGATCAGCATTGACAGTGGGAGCAGTTGGCTTTATTGCATTTGGAGCCGCTATTGTTTTGGTGGCAGCAGGTGCGTTGATTGCCAGCGCGGCATTGGCGGTTGTGTCTGCTGTTCTTCCTTCGATCGTACAATATGGAAGCCAGGGAGCGGTAGCTATTGCTCAGCTTGGTGCAAGCATGATTGTTTTTGGCACCGGAGCTGCTGTTGGAGGAATTGGCGCAACCGCGCTCGGAGTTGGTCTTGCGTTGGTCGGTGTAACTGCGCTGGTTGCAGCCGCAGGAGTAATTGTATTGGCCGCCGGAGCAGCGGTGCTTGGAGCTTCGCTTGTGATGGCAGGTGCAGGTTTGACAATTATGGGAGCAGCATTTCCACTTGTAGCGGCTGGTGCAAAGGTCAGTGCAGCCGGATTGGCGGCATTACTTGGATCAGGTACTGCGGCCAGTGCGGTTTTTGTGATTTTGGCAGGATCTTCTGGCGCGGCAGCTGTAACAGTTGGTGTATTTGCAGCGGCAATGGTGGCCGGAGCCGCAGGAACCGGTCTTATGGTAGTTGCTCTGAAATCAGTAAATTCCAGCATGAAGTCAATTGCTGGAAATGCAAAGAGCGCAGAAAAATCGCTCACGAGCATGAAATCGAGCGTCAATGTTGTAAATTCCGGATTGGATGCATTGGGGAACAAAGCAAAAAACGCTATCAGTGCATTAATTTAAGCAGTTTTCTCAGGGAGAAAGCAAGGGCAAAAACTTCTGGAAAAGCGGTTGGAAAATAATTTTCAACAATGGCGTTTCAGCAGGAATGTTCAAAGGCGGTCTCTAC
>ENA-OQIM01000008-OQIM01000008.1-human-gut-metagenome-genome-assembly--contig:-NODE-8-length-48142-cov-25.874248_pt1 | contig 48142 bp, 41 predicted proteins | sample MGYA00242579_ERZ504744 | MGnify/ENA primary metagenome ERZ504744 (study PRJEB26092, sample SAMD00036441) | human gut metagenome | host: Homo sapiens | study: EMG produced TPA metagenomics assembly of...
TGTTAATGTTCCTATGTATTGATTAAAGGAACATAATTTCCAATAGATAGTTTTCTATTAGAAATTAAAATCCCTGCAACCCTAACATAAAGCAATCAAACATTGCATTAATCGCATTTTTGACAAAAAAATTCATTTCTCCCTGAATAACAAAAAAATTTTTTGATACTTTCTCACTTTCCGTAAACATTACACCCATTTTTTTTTGAAAAAAAGATTCTAATACATTACTTTTAAGCCCTTCAAAATTTCCAAAAACCTCATTGGTAAATCCCCACAACTTATCAGTAAATTTCTTCATTCTCTCCAAAGATTGTTTATATTTTTTTTTGAAAATCATTGTTCCACCGTATAGAATTGGAAAAAATAAAATAAACACAACCGTTAATTCTTTAGAAAGCAAAATTGCAAAATAAAATGAAACTATGACACTAATAACAATCTGAAATATACCAGTTATAAAATCCAGATAAGATTTAGCAATAGCACTAGTATCATTTTCTATTCTATTTATCAATTCTCCCTTCGTGTATTGATCTAAGTTTTCCATACCCATACAAATAATTTTACTAAACAAATCTATTTTAATTAAGTTAGAAATCTCTAAAGTTACTTTACTTCCGAAATAATTTTCTATTGAAGATAAAATTGCACCAATAATTTCTAACAAAAGCATTAAAAGCATAAGAATTAATATACTAGAAATACGACCTGATATAATCAAGTCAATCACTTTTCCAAATATGTACGGTGTAATGCTCCCTATTGCAGTACCAACCAAAATCAATATACTCAATCCTATTAATGTAAATTTTTTAGGAGCAAAATATTTTTTAAGTATTTCTCTGTCCATTTATGTCAGATCACCCCTAACTTAAATCAGAAAAATTTCTCCAGTGGAAAAAGATATCTCCCAATTTTTATCGCTTCCTTTGCCCTTCCAAATGTATTTTTCTGATTTGTTATTCCACCAATTTTGGATCAAAAATTGAATATTTTGTAACTCCTTCTCTACTTTTTCACTCTTTTCTTTATTTAAATCAAGAAGTTTTAAATTTTCTAAAGCTGATTTTTTTTCAACCAGTTCCATTAATTCTATTTTTTCATCCTCTTCTACTTTTCCTACCAGTTCCGGCATACTCTTTCTCACTCCTCTATTTAGTAGTATAATAACCTATATTTTCATGTGCTAATTCTCTTCTTAATATATTAATGGGATCTATTTCATCACTTTCTTTTACTGCATTAAAGTATGTCGCTATATCTTGGCATTCTTTCACAATTTGTGCTGAAACATTTTTTTCAACCCAACTTTTTTGGCATTGTGACGATGCTGGTATGTGAACCTCCGTTGTATACTTTTTATTATGATAAACACAATCAACACAGTGATAAGCATCACAGCAATTGCACACTGGTGCAAATTTTTGCGTATATAACTGTTTATTAGGGAATTCATCTATGCCATTTTCTAAATTACCAACATCTTTTTCAGTTTTATCACTATAAAAAGCAGGACAAACATAAAATTTTCCGTCCGGTCCTAATGTAACAGCTTTATCTCCAGCCCCACAATTATTATGTTGATTAATAAATAATATATCAGTTAGTACATTTAACTCTTTGTTAAATGAATTGTTATGTACACCCATAACAATAATATCTTTTATTTTTTGTAATTGTTTTTTATACACATCCAATTCAAATTTTCCATTTAAGTCAATTATGTTAAGATTAATTCTATCTGCGATTTTCCACAATTTTAGAATACAGTCATATAATTTATTGATATCTTTTTCAGAAATATTAAAAATTATATTTTCTATTTCCCTAGACTTTATAGCCATGTCGTTTATATCATCTAATGTAAATACCGGCAATACATCTTTGTACATCTTCTTGCTTTCTTCGTAAACTTTTGCCGGAACTATATGTAATATTCTATATGCTTCAAATTCTTTATAGTTAATCAAATCATCGCCATACTTTGAATGAATAAATATAGGGCGGTAGAAATTTTCATGTGCATGCTGCAAACCCTTTAATATAGTTTGTTTATCCATTTTCAATTTTATATTACTGTCGTTCTTACCACCTTCCATACAACATGCTACATAACAATTCGACAGTAAAAAATTCATAGAAAACGATTCATTATCCCAACTTTTTCTCTCTATTCCGTACATATTATACAGTTTTGAAAAATAATAATTATTGGCTCTAACTCGCGCTTTATGCATTTTACAAATATATTTAGCTCTTTGAAAATTAGTTGGAGTATCGGCATTATCATAATTAAATCCCTGGCAAAAACTACAACCACTCGCAATTTTACAGTTTATGCATTCTTCATCACTTTGTAACTTAAATGTCGCAGCTTCAAATGGACGAACTTTATCATAATCAATTCCTGTATTTACATGTCCAATCACATATTCATCCTGATGATTTAAAGAATAGCTACAATACCTCATACATGGATATAGTTTTCCATCAACGCCAACTGCAAGCATTTTTCCAGCTCCACAACTTGTTAGTTTCAACATATCTTCTGTGTATGGTTGTCCTATAGAATCATCAAATAAACTGCATTGATATTTATCAAATAAATGATTTTCTAAAATATAATCTGCCAGTTCACGCAACTGCTCTTCAAAAATTTTATCGTCATCTTCTTTCCATACATCTTCAAAGACAACATTCGCTGCTATTTCCGGAATTCCCTCTTGCCAAAGCTCAATAATACTATCCTTCAAGTATTTTAAGTCAGCACTGGCAAATGTTACTTTTGTAGATGCATAAAATTGATTTTTCCAAACATCAACATTCTTTTTAACTACATCATAAGATCCTGTTCCATCCGGAAAAACACGTTGTAAATCATGCTTTGCTTTAGTTCCATCAATGGTTATTGTCATAGAAAGTTTACTTTTATTCTTAGAAATAAATTTTTGAATCCTTTTATCCAAATAATTTACACCATTAGTACATATACTAATTCGGTAATTCCAATACCAAGAAATTCCCATTTCATATGTTTTTAACTTGAAATAATCACATATCTTATCAATTAATTCGATTTCTAGTAAGGGTTCACCCCCAATAAAATCCAATGTCACTGCATGCTGTTTTATCATTTCGCTATTCAAAACATAATCAATAAATTTTTTCGCAACAGAAAAATTCATTTTTTTGTTACTCGCTTTATGTGTAATATAACAATACTTACATCTCAAATTACAGTCTTCCGTCACAATAAATGTCAAGGACTGCGCTGTGCTTCCATTCCATGATTCTAATTGTGATCCTACAGTATATTTATCTGTATTCATCTCCGCTCCATCCTTTCTTTTTGCTTTTCTATATATTTTAAACCAAATTTTTCCTACCAAAACTATCGTGTAATATTTTCGTTAGTTCATGTTATTTTTCCATATTTTTTATTTCATAAATTAATATTCCAACTAAGAGCAAGTTTCGCCTGAGTAACTCAAAACTCACTTCGTGACTTTCGATTTTCCGGCAATCTTGATGGGGATTCTGCTCCCCATACCCTCAGATAATACATTTTCACTAATATGCAGATTTGGCTCCTGTTAAAAAACAGTCGCATTGTGATCATATCTATCACAAAAAATCCATAAGTATTTTTATTGTGTTACCGCCTGATATTTTCAAATCGGCTTTATATATAGAAATATCTTTATTTTGAAAGGAACTATAAAATGACACGACCAAAGAAAGATAAAAACTTACGGCATACTCGTCATATCATGCTCCGTCTCACCAATACTGAATATGAAATAATTGCAGAAAACGCAAAAGCAGCAAGTCTCCCGTTAGCAGAGTATGTCCGTAAACAAATAACAAATAAAAAAGTAATTGTGAAATATGAAATTGTAGCAGATCTACCGGAGTTAAAAAAATTAATTGCTGAATTTGGAAAGATTGGTAGCAATCTGAACCAGATAGCTCGTTACTTTAATACTGGTGGACTCCATTCCCAAGAAATGCGCAACGAAATCAAAAAGAGCATTGCTGAAATTTATAAATTAAAATACGAAGTAATAAAACTGGCTGGAGATTTTACCACTGCCAATGTAAATAATAGAAATAGCACAGGAGAAAACTAATATGGCAATCCTGAAACATATTGCAAGCAAGAATGCCGACTATGGAGAAGCTGAACGCTATCTGATTTTCCAACATGATGAATATACACAAAAACCAATTCTTGATGAAAATGGGAATATGCTTCTTCGTGAAGAATATTATCTGGATGGTATAAACTGTGATCCGTTTACATTTGATGCGGAATGTCTGGAAACTAATGCTTTCTTTAATAAAAATCAATCTTTTAATGAGATTAAGTCGCATCACTACATCATCAGCTTTGATCCTAAAGATCAGGAAGAACATGGTCTGACCGGAGAGCAGGCACAGAAACTTGGCGTGGAATATGCCAGAGAGAATTTTCCCGGGCACCAAGCTCTTGTCTGCACCCACACTGATGGACATAATGGCAGTGGAAATATTCATGTACATATTGTAATCAACAGTGTGCGAAAGTATGATACCGAGCCACAGCCTATATAGAATTTGACCGGGATTCAAAATCTGGATACAAACATCATCTTTCTGACAGATACCGAATTTACTTAAAACAAAAAGTTATGGATATGTGTCATTCCAATGGACTAAACCAAGTAGATCTTCTGACATCTGCGGAAAGAAAAATATCCGAAAAAGAATACTGGGCAAAACGCAGAGGTCAAAAAAATCTCGATGAACACAATACAGAACTGAAAAAGAAAGGACTTACTCCAAGACAGACAACATTTCAAACGGAAAAGCAATACCTTCGTGATGCGATTGATACGGTTTCTTCACAGGCAACATCACAAGAAGAATTTTCCAGATTGCTGTCTGATAGATATAATATTACATTTAAAGTCAGTCGTGGCAGATACAGCTACCTGCATCCTAATCGTCAAAAATACATCACCGGAAGAAATCTTGGAACGCTTTATGAAGAAAATCATCTTCTGCAGGTATTCCAGGATAACTCCAGCAGGCAACACGCAGAAAAATCACATTCTACTGACAGACCAGTTACAGATTTTTCAGAAAAGTCAAAATCGTCAGCTTCTATCCAAACTGACGAAACTACACACTCTTTCCTTTTTATAAAATCTGATTTACGACTTGTAACAGATTTACAGCACTGTATCAAGGCACAGCAAAGTCAGGCATACGCACAAAAAGTAAAGCTGTCTAATCTTAAGATGATGGCTCAGACAGTTGCCTATGTACAGGAACATGGTTTCCAGAGCAAGGAAGATTTAGATACTGCCCTTTCCAATGCCTCCGCCCAAAGCACTGATGCCAAAAATACTCTGAAATCCACAGATGACTCTTTAAAAAGTATAAATGAACAGATTCATTACACCGGACAGTACCTTGCCAATAAATCCATCTATTTCGATTACCGAAAAAGTCGAAATAAAGAAAAATTTTATGAAGATCACCGGGCAGAACTCACCCTTTATGAGTCTGCTCTCCGAGTACTCAAAGAAAAAGCACAGGGCAAAAAACTCCCTACTCTGAAAATGTTGCGTGAGGAAAAGAGTCGTTTAACAGAATTGCAGACAGTACAGCGAGATGAATTTAACTCCCGGCGTGAATATGAACGTGAACTTCGTACAGTATGCTCCAATGTGGATATCATTCTTAATCACCCACATATACAGGAATCTCTGCACGAAACGTCACAAGAACATTCTTGTTTCCGTTAAAAATCTCGATAAAAAATTTTCCAAATTATTGTTCCAAATTATTTTTCACTTTCTCCGTTGACTAAATTCATTTTTTCGCATATACTATGAATAGGAAAACAGGCGACATCCTGTTGGTGTGGCTGACACCTAAAATCCGAAACGAAAGCCGAACATGAATCGGAGAGTTGGCAGGCAACAGAAAAACCTGAAAGCAAAGCCAGACATATGGGCTGGAGTGTTGGCGGACAACAGAAAAATCAGTCTATAAGGGAGATGCACAATGCTACGGTATTGTAATCTCCCTTTAAATATTTTATACATATTGCAGAGGTCATAATATGACAAAATACAACAAACAGCAGGCCATTTCTATCATTATAGATTGTGCTGCCAAATACGAAGAAAATCTCAATGGCTATCAGCTCTTATTTATTTTAAAAGACAAGCATAAACATATTTCTTCTCTGGAAGTAAGTTTTTATCCATATAATTTTCTTCACCTTACAGGCATTAAATTAATTGATGGCACTACTGCTACTGATTTTTACAAGCGCTGTTTAAACCATAAATTAAGTCCTGAAGATTTTTCCTTCGCATCTGATGGAACTACTCAGTTAAAACTTGAAATTCTTCCACAACTTATGCTTAAAAATATATCAGCTAAAATGGTTGGAGATTTTAACGGATGCAATCCAAAATTATATACAGAAAAATTAACTGGTGGCGTAAAAGCTGCCTTGGCTTTGTAAAAACTCATCGTGCTGAATATGTGCCAAATACAGTACTGAATACAGATATTCGCACAGTTACTAAAATTTCACAGCAGGTAATCGCTACATATCGTCGAAAAAATTCAACTTCCCCTTATCAGGAATTAGTTATAAGGCCAAAAAAATCGACTGGGATACCATTACCTTTCCGAAAGAATATGACTATCTCACCAAGCCAGGAAAAGATGGCGCATAACGCCATCTTTTCCTCAAACTATCCATCATCATTATTCTAAACTACTTTTCACTTATATCAAAGCACATTATAGCTAAATCCCCAGTCATAGAAAACATTTACATAGCAGGTTTTTGTATTATTGGTTGCAGAGGAATAACCATCAATTTTGTAATACTGTCTCTGAACAACCTTATACTTTGTATACAGCGGCCTATACTTAATCTGATAGGTTTTTCCACTAGGAACAGGCAAACTATACTGCACAGAATATGACTGACTCTTTCCAATCGTTACTCCTAAAGAAGCAGATATATCACCTGTACTGGTATATGAACCACTAATTGTGTTCGTCACTGTATCTGTTTTATTTACAGTAACTGTACCAGGCCCAGCCCCCTGTGGTCCCAATCTCCATGAACCATAAGTTGTTCCCTGATTTGTTTTACTGTCAACTTTCCAGTAATAATATCCATCTGTTCGTGGCTGTATTTCATACTCTGTTTTATCAGATAACAAGTTTACATGTTTTACTTCACTATTTCTATGCGGATATTCTGCAGCCATTACTTTTACTGGTAACATTGTCACTATGCTAAGTACAAGCACTGTTAAAAAACTAATCATTTTTTTCATCCAATCGCCTCCTTTTTTTCTTTAAAGTAAAATATGTGCCTAAACCTATGAACATCAATGCCAATATTAGAATGATGGATAGTGGGTATTCAAAAATGTAGTCATATGAATGCTCATAAGCTGTTTTAAAAAGTTCCATATTTCTTTTCTGTTGCCATTCCGCAAAGAAAGGAGTACTTATTAATCCCAAAATACCAATAAGTAAAAATGTAATGCTATAATTTTTATTCTTTTTAGGGGGAGTCGTTTTATTATCATTTTTTTCATCAACGTCTCTTGATTTTAACATTTCGTCAACTTGAATATTAAATTTCTCACTCATTAAAATAAGAGTATTAATATTAGGTGCAGAAATTCCCATTTCCCACCTTGACACTGCCTGTCTTGTCACCCCTACTATTTCAGCAAATTGTTCCTGAGAAAGCTTATTATCCTGCCTTATCTTAAGAATCGTCTTTGCAATATTTTGATTACTATCTTTTGATCTATTCATGAGTCGCCCCTCCTTCCTTTTATTTGATTATATTATACTGTTGCTCCGCAATTAGAGCAAGCAATAAGACTTTACATTTCCGCAATTAACTATTGCTTTTTGGTTTTTTCACTTTTTACTATATTCTATGTCTTGTCCCATCACTTCCCGCATAGTTTTCTGCCCACTTCGTCTTGCAACTTCTTCCTTTTTCTCATTCAGTTTTGTAAGGACAGATTCTTTTTGACGGTTCTTTTTATCTTTTGGTGCAGCATTATTCTTAAGTCCGTCAATCATATTATAATTTGCTTCCTCTGTGATTTCCGCACTTCGCAGGTATTCTCCATTCTCCATATACTTCTGCCAGTTATCCAGTTTCGGTTTATAGTCTTCTGTCTGCTCCTGCACTGGCGGATGAAGCGAATCAAGAATCTTCTGTTTTACTACATCATCAAATCCATTGTAAGTACCGTCTACAAGCACATTCCCGTTCTGATCTAAGACTACATACGCAACATCTTTCCCATATTGTTCATGCTCCATAAGAAAATAATTTTTTCCCTCTATCAACAGATAATCTATTACTTCCCATGTTCCGTCTTTTCCCTCTATTTCATATCCAACTGTATCTTTGGTAAGTCCACCGCTTTCTGAAGATATGACTTTCATAAAATCAGAAATCTCTATAAAAGTGTCTTTGTTTACATAGTAAGTGGTCATGACCCCCTCATCATTCAGGATCAGCACATCACTGGTACTGACTGCATGACCTTTATAATTGTGCGGCTGTTTCTTCTCCAGCTCCTTTTTTATCTGCTCCGGTGTTTCTCCCAGCTTCATTGTTCCCAGATACACCTGTTCATAATTTTCCATCTGCACAGGAATCTGATCCTTTGCAAGTTCCTCATAGGTTCGGAAAAGAAGATTTCTCAATTCCGGTTTCTTTTTTAGCTGATAAACTGCAAACTGACTTGCACTCATTCTCCATCCACCTCCAGATCTGCTTTATAGATTTCTACCGTTTTCTGCAGTTCTTCATATCCCTCATCGCTAAGATAGTAGAGCTTCTGAATCGTTGTAAAAATCAGCAGTTTCATATCTTCGTCCAGATAGGAAAAAATCTCATCCATCGCTTCCATTGTCTGAATCCGGTTTCCTGCATCAAAAATTGCGACTGCTATATATTCATCTTCCTCAAACCTTACCATCATAATGTTACATCTCCCTTCTTATGTGCCTTGGATTTTTCTTTCGACGTATTCTGCTCCTGCTCTTTTATTTTCGCCTGACGCTCTCTGAGTGCCTGAAGAACGGATTCTTTTCTGCTCTTTGGTTGCGGAACGTTTTCTTTTTGTATAGGCTTCTCCTCTATTTTCGTAAGCTCCTGCTTTTGGGCAAAATATTTTTCCACATCATCCATTGCTTTTTGTACTAATGGACTTTCCTTATAATGCTGAATCATATCCACATCTTCCCGGTCAACTTTTCCCAGTCGCATAAGATCATACGGTCCGTCATAATCACTTCCATCATGCAGTTCAAATCCAACACCTTTTATTCCATTCATGCGATCTGCAGGAATCGTTTCATAAATGCGTAATGCTTCTTCCAGGGTAAGGTTCTCATGATACTCACCCATAACAGGAAATTCCATACACTCCGCAACATAAAAAGTGATCGTGGCTTCTGGCTGTTTCTGCTCTGGCTGCCTGGTAAAAACAGAGAGTGTTTCTGCATTTTCCAGACGTGACAGTAATGACCGGGCAGTGACTACATCACTGTCTATATCCGATTCTTCCGACACCTCAGTCAGCCAGTCTTTTAAACCTGCTGTATCCTTGTTCAAAATATCCTCTGTAATTTTCTCGACCTGTTCTTCCCTATTTTCAACACTATCTTTATATTCATAAGTATCATACTCATAACTAAAATTATCCAAGTCCACTGCGAGTTTCTTGATTTCCTGCTGATCAAGATAGGCTTCGGATTCCTTTATATATTCTGCTAGGGTAATCCTTTCTTCTGAGATTGGGTTAATGTCTATTTTAATGCCTGCTATTGCCATACCATAGGAATTCAATTCGTTAAAAAAACTATCCTCCCGAATATTTCCCCGATAAGAAAGCACCACATCAAGATCAGAATCTGCACGATACAGGTCATCTCTGCTTCTGGAACCATGTATTCTCGCCCCAATTAATGTAACTTCATTTTCCAGTCCCATTTCTTCCAGAACAGCTCTTGCATGAAATAAAACTTCATATTCAATTTCTGCCCTGCCCATTCCATTCAATGCTGTTTCACATCTGCCAAGTTCCGAAGTGAATCGAACATCTCCACTAGCCAGCACTTCTTTAGAATGACTGATTACCTTATCCCGAAACTCCCTGTCATCAACTTTTACACATTCAACATCTTCCAAACCTTCATTTTTCAGGCTGGCATACATTGCTTTCTGAATAGAATCTTCTGGATTTCCACAGGCATCTCCTGAAATTTCATGAAGTTTCTGATCATACACCAGGTATTTATAGCCTTCCTCAGTCGGTTGCACTGTTAAATACATACCAGACATTTTAAATTGTACGGTTATTCCCTCATAATTTTTTAATGCCGCTTCCCTGTCATAACCATCAAAAAAAGCCTTTGGACAATTACGTTCAAACTGTATCTTCTCCATTCTCTCTTCTTCTGCATATTCAATTTCTGCATACAGTTCTTCATAATCCATCACATTTGCATCTTCTAGGAGCAATCCTTCTTCCTCTAAAATGTTCTCCATTGCTTCTGAAATAGAAATATCCGGATTATCGTAGACACCACCATCCAGTTCAAGATAGTCCTTATCATAGAATGTATAATCATAACCATCTTCTACTGTCTGGATTGTAAAATACTGCTCTCCAATCTGGTATGCTATCTCTGTATCATGCCCTACCAGACTATTTCGTATATCCTTAAAGGTATTGTATATTTGCGGATTCAGCCAGCCTTCTTCTCCCTGACAATCATAGATCAGAGTATCTATTCCATTCTTACACTGGATAAAATCAAGACTGCCTCGCAGCGGTGCTGTATTCTCAATCCCAAGAGCTTTCATTTTATGGTTAGGCAGAGAGTAATATGCTCCAAGGGCAGCTCCCAAATCCTTATATCGCTTAATCTTCATCCCACCTTTTGCTGCCAGATCTTCGATCACATAATATTGGTCAATATAATGATTTTCTGGCATTTTCAGGTCAATGCCATTATTTTCTCTGACTTTATGTATCTCGAAAAAACTGAATTTCTGTTCTTCCCCCTGCAGATTCTGTCCGGTCAGTGTCGGCTCCCATGTGTCCGTACTGATTGGCTGCTGTTCCATGATTTTCATAACTGTTCCGTCTGCTAAGATAACTGTTGCCTGTTCTGGAATATCCATCAGGTCATATACCGTTGCACCATTTTCTTCCAGATATTCTGAAATAGCTTCCCTGGCTCCTTCATCAAATCCATGCCAGATGTCTTCTGCCACCAGTGTTCCATTTTCCGATACGATAATATCCGCCACGTCCTGACCGTATTCCTCATTCCGCATCTGGAAAAATCGCTCCCCATGATACGTTTTCATATCCATCACATACCAAGTGCCTGTATGTCCGTCTGCTTCATATCCTCTTGTAGTTTCAGTGATATGCTGATTTTTCACACCAAGCACCTCCTCCAGTTTCCAGGTACGGATTTCTTTTCTTGCCATATCAATGAAGCCATTCAGGACTGCAGGATGACTGCCCACAATATAGTCCCTGTTCAGATCCATTCCCCGGCTGATATTTTCCGGAATATCAATGCATCTGCCCATCGTTTATTGCCATCAGAAAATCTTCCATCATGGGAAAGCTGTTTCAATGTATTTGCAAGAACAAAGGCAACCCGTTCTTCCCCGTATTTCTCAACCACGCTTACTGCAGTATCTGGATTTAAACGCATACCGTCAAAGCCCTCTGCGATTGCCTGTTCGATTGCATTTTTACAGTCGATATTCAGTTTTCTGGAATCCAGATAAGCATCTACATTTCTCTCCTGCATAGCCTTTTCCAAAGTTCCCATATAAACTTCCGGATATGCTTTTACTGGATTGGCATTTAACATTTCAGCTCTCTGTGCCACAAAGTCCGGCAGTTCTGTAAATCCAAAAGAATCTACATAGTATGCGGTTAATCTGCCGCCCCGGTTCATAATGATCACATCACTGACTGACATGGAATGTCCGGTAAAATCGTTTGGTCGTTCTATATTAAAACGCTCAAAGAGATTATCCAGTGTCGTAGCATCTCTCAGTCTTTCACTGTAAACCATCTGATAGTCTTTGCCATCTACGGTAAATCCCATTTCTTTTGCCGCTTCCAGGCTTAAAAATTGATACCCTCTTTCTTCCTGTCCGCTGTTGATCTGGTAAATTCCATAGCGGTTTCCATCACTTTCTAAAAGAAGTGTTTCTTTGATCTTTGCTTTTTCTTCCGGTGTCATAACCGTTTCCTGACTTCTCCGGTAATTGTCCCATTCAAATTTTGTCACTCCGAATAACCCGTCATGCTGTAAAATATCCAGTTCCAGATTCATAACTCTTTGCGACTGCTCCTGACCACCCACTGCTCCGGTCAGTCCGTAAACCGTTACTCCCTCATGGTGCAATTCCACTGCCCGTTCCCTGGTAAGTGGAAGCATACTTTCTGAATAAAATCCGGCTTCGTGCAGTTCTGATAAACCGATCATCGAATCCGGCAGACTGTCAATCTGTTCCTCAGCTTCTCCAATCAGTTTTAGTACCGTTTCTCTATTTCCATTCAGAATAGATTCTGAAAGATTCTCTGCCAGTTTTTCCGTCGCTTCCCTATCATCCAGTTTATAAGCAAAATTCACGATAAGATTTCTCTGGTCATTGTTGAAAATCGTCCGTTCCTGCTCCAGACGGTTAATGGTCTGTTCTGCATACTGCATGGCACTCATTTCTTCTGTCTGCTCCACAACGGCTGCTTCCTGCTCTGGTCTTTCTATCTGAAGTTCTCTGAGCTTTTCCTCAATCTGTCCGATCATATCAGCAGAAGTCTTACGGATGGTGTCCATAGAAGCACGAAGCTCTTTCATATTTTTACCGGAAGACCAGCTTGCAATATAGGAAAAAGAATACTCTGATGTGTCCAGTCCAAAATGGTTACATACCACATAGGCAACACTTTCTGCTTCCACTTCCCTTGTAAGCTGATCTTTTACGATGCCCTCCGCTTCCATCTGGTCACGATCATGCAATACTGCATGTGCGGTTTCATGCACCGCTGTTTTCATAGTCTGCGCTTCACTCATGCCTGGTTGGACAGCGATATATTTATCGACAAGCTGATAAAAGCCTTTCGCCTCGCCGTCAATCTCAATAAAGCGGATAGGAACCGGAGCAACCATCTTTAATGCTTCCATAAAATCATGGTAGATCAGAACATCCCCCTCCAGTTCCGATACCTCAAACTCTGGAATCGGTTCTCCTGTGGTCTGACTGACATCAAATACTGTCGTAACCCGGAATCTTGTAATGACACGTTCTACTACTTCTGTTTCCGGCTGTCCATCTTCCCCGATCACAATCTCTCCTGTTTCCGGATCAGTTTTTTCAATCTCCTGTTTCTCTTTATACGGAGCCGGGGCAATGATCTGGATGCCCTTTTCCCCTCTTTTTACCTGCTGGTTGAATTTCTTCTGCCATGCCTGGTACCCTGCTACCAGTGTCGCTTCCGGTTTCTGCATGGCGATCAGCAGAGTATTATTGAAACTGTAATTATGGAACTTTGCCATTGTTTTCAGATATTCAGTATATTTTTCTGATGTGAATATTTCTGCAACGCCCTGTTCCAACTGCTCTGTAATCTGCTTTAATTGTTCTTCTCTGTTTGCCATAATCAAATCCTCCATAGAAAAATCCCGCCAAAGCTCTGGTCACTCTGACGGGATACCCTTTATAACTCCTGTTCGTGTTTCTTTTTTGGTTTCTGCTGTGTTTCGCTTGTCTGCTCCTGCTGTTTCTGTTCTTTCAGTCTTTCCAGAATAGACGTTTTATGAACACTGTCAGCGATTCTGTCCTGACGTTCCTCTGGTACATTTACTTCCGGGTTTTCCCCAATGCCTTCATCTGCCAGAAGATTTTCTCCCCCTTTCTCATCCATGTTGAGCATGGCATTTAATTCTGCCAGACGTTCCATTTTTTCACTCAGTTCCGCTTCTTTCGGAAATGGCTTCTGCACCTCTTCCTGTGCGGTCTTTAACTGCTGTTGTACCGTTTCCAGATTCTGCTCAGTATCTGCCAGCTTTTTCTCGATTGCAGAAAGTGCATTGTGAATCCTCTGGATATTGCCCAAGGTATCCTTTCCGAACTCAATCTTATAAGAACATTTTCCCTTGATCGTCATGGTATAGGTATTTGACAGGAAATTGTATTCTGAAGAAAGTGCAAAACCATGATATTCCCCGATCTGCCCGGCTGATTTTACGGACTTCAAACTGGATGCTGCTGAAATGAGTGCAACTCCCGCTTCTTTTTTATCTGTATACAGCTTTCCACCGACTGTCATTGCAAAGTGGTCATTATCCTGTAAATCTATTCCTTTTACCACATCTGCATCTACACGCATACCGGCAATCTTCTCTTTTAATGCTGTAATCTGTACCGGATACCGCTTTGCAATATCCGATTCCAGGCGATAGATCTGACTGGTGTGGTTTGCTTTCAGAAGTTTCAGTTTACTTACCTGCACATCCAGATCCATTTTTTCCTTGATGTATTCGTTTCCTGTTGCCAGTGCTTTAATCTCTGCATAGGACAGGGCTGTATCATCTACATCCTCACAGGCACGAACCGGGGATTTACTGGTCATAATCTGCGAAATAAACTTCTGCTTGTTTTCCAGAATCTGCCACATGTACGAATCAAACGTATTTTCCGTTACATACCGGAAGATTTTTACTTTATCATTCTGGTTTCCCTGTCTGAGAATACGTCCCTCCTGCTGTTCCAGGTCAGACGGTTTCCAGGGGCAGTCCAGATGATGCAGTGCAAGTAGTCTGTCCTGAACGTTGGTACCAGCACCGAGTTTCGGAGTGGAACCCATCAGGATTCTTACCTGCCCGGCCCGCACCTTTGCAAACAGCTCCGCTTTTTTTACCTCCGTATTGTACTCATGAATAAATGCGATCTGCTCTTTCGGGATTCCCCGTTCCACCAGCTTGTTTCTCACATCATCATAAACATTGAACGTTCCGTCAGTTTTCGGTGTACTAAGATCACAAAAGATCAACTGGGTAGCCTGTGTATCTTTTCCGTCCTCCCATACCTGGAAAGCATTCTCCACACAGGCATTTACCTTGCTTTCCCCTGCATCCGGCAGCATATCATTTAACAACCTCTGGTCTAATGCACATTTTCTTCCGTCGTTGGTAATCTTGAGCATGTTATCTACCCTTGGATCTACCATACCGCCCCTGACCTGTTCGGCACGTTCTGAAAAGGCTTCCACCATTTCTTTCTGTTCCTCACTCGGCTTTAACACTTCATTGATATATTCTGCTTCTGGTACTGGAAGATTCAGCATATCTGCGGTCTGAATATCCGCAGCTTCCTTAAATATTGAGATCAGCTCTGGAAGATTAAAAAAACGGGCAAATCGTGTTTTTGCACGATAACCCGTCCCTTCCGGTGACAATTCGATTGCCGTAACTGTTTCTCCAAAAGTTGCTGCCCACGAATCAAAATGTCCCATTCCCATATTCATTAAAGTATCATACTGGAGGTATCTCATAATGGTGTATAATTCAGTCATACTGTTTGATACAGGTGTTCCCGTTGCAAACGTGATTCCTTTTCCTCCGGTAATCTCATCCATATACCTGCATTTCATAAACATATCCGAACTTTTCTGTGCATCGGTCTGTGAAATGCTGCCACATTCCGCATTTTTGTGTATAAAAAAAAAGTTCTTGTAAAAATGTGACTCGTCCACAAACAGCCTGTCCACGCCTAATTGCTCAAAAGTCACAACATCATCCTTTCGTGTCTGGTCATTCAGTTTTTCCAGTTTTGCTTTCAGGGTTTTCTTTGTTTTTTCCATCTGTTTGATGGTATACTGCTGTCCTGCTTCCTCTTTTGCCGCTTCGATAGAATAGGTAATGTCTGCAATCTGGTCTTCCAATAATGCAATCTGCCTTTCCCTGGAAAGAGGAATTTTCTCGAACTGGCTGTGTCCAATAATGACCGCATCATAATCCCCGGTTGCAATTCTGGAACAGAACCTTTTTCTGTTTGCCGGTTCAAAATCTTTCTTTGTTGCCACCAGAATATTCGCTCCCGGATATAAGCGTAAGAAATCGCTTCCCCACTGTTCCAGCAAATGGTTTGGAACCACATAAAGGCTCTTTTGTGCCAGTCCCAGACGCTTGCTCTCCATGCCGGCTGCAATCATCTGGAACGTCTTGCCTGCACCTACGCAGTGTGCAAGCAGGGTATTATTTCCATAAAGGATATGTGCCACCGCATTTTTCTGATGATCCATCAGCTTAATTTCCGGATTCATTCCGACAAACTGGATGTGACTGCCATCATATTCCCTTGGTCGGATGCTGTTAAACCGTTCATTATAAATCTTGCAGAGTGTTTCCCGTCGGCTCATATCCTTAAAGATCCACTCTTTAAATTCCTCCCGGATCAGTTCCTGCTTCTGCTGTGCCAGGGTAGTTTCTTTCCGGTTCAGTACCCGGTGTTCCCCATCCGCATCATGTATTGTGTCATAGATTTTTGTATCACGCAGATTCAGTGCATCTTCCAACAGCCTGTAAGCATTTGCCCTCTGTGTTCCGTAAGTTGCGGTGGAAAGCGGGTTATTGCTGCTGTCCACGTTCTTTCCTTTTACGTTCCACTGCCCGGTCACTTCCGCATACTGTACTTTGATACGCTCATAATTGATATGCTGTCGTGGTGTATGGAATGTTTCTGCCATGAACTCTGTAATATAGTCCGGGGAAATCCATGTTGCACCAAGCCTTGCTTCAATCTCGGAAGCATCCAGGTCTTTCGGCTGTACCCGTTCCAGCGCCTGCACATTGACCATATATTCCGGATGGTTTTCTGCAAACTGCCTTGCAATGTTCAGCTTCTCCCTGACATTCCCGGAAAGATACTCGTCGGATGGCTCCCATTTATCCGTAAGCGGATTCTTGAAAATAACCCCCGTAAGCTCCTCTGTGACCTCTTCCTCTGTTTTCCCGGTAAGCTCCATCATATAAGGAATATCTACTTTTGCTTTTTCCCCGATAGATACCGCCAGTGCCTCACTTGCCGTATCTACCGATGTTACCGGCTCTGCCCTGCGGATCGTCCTCTTCGTGAATATGTCTGCTTTCCGCTTCAACTCTCCCTTTTCGTCCAGAAATTCAAGGGAAGTCAAAAGGCAATAGCTGCTGTCCATGCTGAACGCTCTTTTATTCGCATTGCTGCTAAGAAGCCCATACTTTGCAGTAAAGCTGTCATAAACCTGATTCAATTCAGCCTGTAAGCTGGCAACCTCTTCATCACTGCATTCTTCCAACTGCCGTTCCAGAAGCCTGTTTGTTGCATCCCGGATGGCAACCATGCCTCTGACACGCTCGCCTGTCATAACGGGAAGTTCCATCTTATTCATAACAGAATTTTCCCTGTAATAAATATCCTCTCCGACAAGTGCAAAGCTAAAATTCTTAATGTTCGGATCTGCTGGTATGGATACCACCTGTTCTTCCAGTTCCGTATCCGAAATCTCCTGCTCTGTAATAGTTCCCTGGATATGCTTTACTGCTTTTTTTAACTGCTCTGCCAGATCTGCTCCCTCTTTTGCCTTTACCGTCACTTCCTGTTTTCCGTACTGGGTACTTTCTGTTGTGAACTCCCCAAGTACCATTTCCGGGTGGTCGGCAAAATAGGAATTGACATATAGCCTTCCGGTGTAGTTTTTAACTGTACCCAGTCTGGCTCTGTGATTGCAGCCCTGTTCCTTTTTTGAAAAAACAGAATATCCGCAACCACACTGGCATTGGCGTTTCTCTGGAAAGCATTGTTCGGTAAACGGATTGCCCCCAGCAGGTCTGCCCGGTTTGCAAAATACTGTCGGACTTCCGGATTCTGTTTATCCATCGTACCGCTTGATGTGACAACTGCCACCACTCCGCCCGGACGTACCAGGTCTAAGGATTTTGCAATAAAATAATCATGGATCATAAAATGGTATCTGTCATACTTGCGGTCACTGACCTGATATGCCCCAAACGGTACATTTCCGATTACACAGTCAAAAAAGCTGTCTGGGTAACTGGTTTCCTCAAATCCCTGTACTGCAATCCTGTTTTTCTGGTAAAGTTGTTTTGCAATCTGCCCGGAAACCGGATCAAGCTCCACACCATACATATTTGCAGCACTCATGCTTTCCGGTAAAAGTCCCATAAAGTTTCCTACTCCACAGGACGGTTCCAGGATATTTCCCTGTTTCAGTCCCATATTTCCAAGAGCTTCATACATTGCTTTAATAACTGTCGGAGAAGTATAAAAGGCGTTCAGCGTTGATGCCCTTGCTGCACTGTATTCTTCTGGTGTGAGGATTCCTTTTAACTGCGTATATTCCTCTTCCCATGCACTGTTTCTTTCCTCGAAAGCCTGGGGAATGCCGCCCCATCCAACATATCTTGACAACACTTCCTGTTCTTCCGGTGTTGCTAATCTCTGATCCTGTTCCAGTTCTTTCAGCAGCCGGATAGCTTCCATATTTGCTTTAAACTTTGCTTTTGGACCGCCAGAGCCAAGGTCATCGTCCGTAATATGAAAATTATGAGGTTCCTGCTCTACAATCTGTTCTTTTATATCTTCCGGTCCTGTTTCTTCCTCTGTTTTTATTTCCGGTTCTGCTTCTGGTTCACTGATAATTTGCTCCGGTTCCGCATCTTCTATATCTTCTTCTGGTTCGGAAGCACTCACAATATCAAATAAAGACATCTGATATCCATTTAAGCCATCTGCCTGATCTGGTACTTCCTGTGCCGGAAAAATCGTATAGCTACCCTCTACATACTGATGTACTTCCGTCAAAAGCTGTAATTTCTTCTCATAAGTTTCATTTACTGATTCAAAATCCAATGGCAGCATCGCCAGAGCATCATCCATCGCCTGTAATAATTTCTGCGACTGCTCCGAATCATTCAGCATAACAGGAAGTTCTTTTCTTGCTTCTTCATTAAAGAAATCCTGCTTAAACGGACGCTCGATTTCTTCTGGCAGTCTTGCATAAAAGCTGATCACTTTTCCTGCAATCCGTTCCCTCTCATATTCCGGCATACGGGAATAATCTGCGGAACGTAAGAACTGCTGGTTATCAATCAGGTAGCCGATTCTTTTTGCCACTTTTGCCCAGGGCAGCAACACCGAAGTATCTGGATTCCCATAGTCCCCTCTCTCCAGCTTCAACCCTTTCCCGTCATAATCTGCATGTGAATTATCTGCCCCACATAAAGCATGGCTCTGACCGCCTATCCCATATTTTTCCTTGATAAAATCTGTCCTTGCCTTATCATCTTCATTCAGAAGATAAAAAGAATAGGTATAAAGCCTTCCATCCGAATACGGACCTCCACCGGCAAGAAAAGCATCTATTTCATCTTGGGTAATAAACACCTTATGTTCCTGCCATGCGAATTCATCTCTTGCACTGTATGGAATTACTTCTGCAGCAAATTTCTGAAACTGACCGGATATTCTGACCGGATTATAGGTGCGGAACCGCATAATACTTTTATCTTCCTCATAAGCCATTGCCAGTCCTTCCAGACGCTCATTCAGATCTGTCAACCACTGCGGATCTGTCAGTTTCTCTTCCAGATAATCTGTTATTTCCGGATAAATACTGCGAAGATATGGTAAATCTTCTTCATCAAAAACAAGTTCTGCCACACCCTCTGCCATGTCTGCTTTCATATAGGCAAGTGACTGTGCATGTTCCTTTACTGCATTTTCCCTTGCAACATCCAGTACCGACTGCGGTGCATATTCGCCCTGTTTCAAAAGCTGATGGATACGTCCACTCACATCTTCCCAGGATAAAAACGCTTTATCCAGAATCTGATCGGTAACGGTATGCCCTACTGCAATCTGCAATCCCGTTTCGTCAAACCAGACAGAATATTCCATGCCATTGATTTCAAAACCTTTTCCACCAGTTCCATACTCCCGCTTTACAAACTCCGTATATTCTTCCGGTGTCTGTTCACTCATAAAATTATAGATAATACGAAGCTGGCTTTTACTTCGGTTTCCCCCGGTTCTTAAAACCTCATCAACCACTTCACTTGGAATGGCAATCTCCCCGGCATAGCGGGCAGCTATTCTGTTTTCGATTTCCCTTTTCTGTTCATTTACAGATGGAAGTTCGGGCAAAGATAAAGCAGAGGCAATTTCTTCCTCTGCTTTACTTAACTGATCTTCACTTGTATCTTCAATTAGCTGTATACCAATTCCGACAAGATGCTCTCTTCCGCTGTTGCCGTCAGACTGTTCATATGGGCTGTCCACGCCATCGGGTTCTCCTCTTTCGACGGTGCCGGATTCTTCTCCAAAAGTTTCTCCATCTGTACTTCCAATCTCTTCTGTGCTGTTTTCTCGATTTCTTCCAGATGGCTGTTCAATTTCCCTGTCAGCAACAGACTCTGATACAGGCTGTTCTTGTGTTCTTTCAGAAATGTCCTTCGCAGCATTCCGTATTTCCCAATCTGTGCTTCTGTCTCCTGGATTGTCAGATTCGGAAACAGATAATCCCCTTTGCGATGATATGTCAGTTCCATGCTCATTTCCTCCTTCATTTTCCTGTGGATATTCGTTTTCTATGATTCTGTTGTTATTCTCTTCGCTTTCGCGAATTAACGTGTTAAATTTATTATAATTCCTTTCTTCCGAATTTTCAATACCCTTTTTCATTTCTTCTAATGAAATACGGTGTACAAATCTTCCAATATCCACTAACACAGACTCACTGGCCATGCTCGTTGCATTTCCAATAAATGTCAGCACTGATAAGCTGTTATAATCTGTGATATGTACAAAGTCCATTTCTTCCTGCCGTTCCAACGGATCAAGCCCACATCTGGAAGCCAGCGTATAATAAATGCTGTCTGTCAACAGACTGCGAAATTCGCTGCGGATGGTATCTTCTTCCAGCTCCTCCAGGTACGTTCCTTCTGTCACATACGTCAAGCCATCCAGATATTCATCCAGGTTTTCTTCCACCATGTATTTTGCTGTTGCCATCAGTGCATCAGAAAGATTGCCTGCATCCTTAGCTTCCAGTCCGTAAACTTCTTCTAAATGGTTTAATAAGGCATCTTGTTGTTTCTCCTGTAACTGCCACAAATACGGTGTTCTTCCACCTTTTACCTTATGAGTATCCTGAATATCAAATACATACCGGAATCTTGTTTTCTGCATAGTTTCATCTAAAAGAGCAATTCCCTTTGCTCCTCGATTTACCCACCGCAGCATTTTTTCATTCCATAATTCCAAAGAAGCACAGGCAGTTGCTTTTGGACGCTGTGCGTGGATCAAAAGCTGATCCATAAATGGATACCGATACAGCCTGGCTGCAGTATCCAGATAATTCATCCAATCTCGCGGTGAACTGCTGATACGGGTTGCATGATATTCTGCAAGTCCCCGTATCTCATCTAAATGAGCCATAACTCATTCCTCCTTCCGTCTGTGCTTTATTTCTTCTTTTTAGGAAACTCAAGACTGAATCTGGCTTTTCCATCTTCCAGCCCTAGTACCAGATCGGCATCAAATTTGCTGTCTTTTTTCTTGGAGTACAATCCTTTCACATGGGTACGCCCCTTTTTCAGAAGCTCCACCGCCATCTTTTTATCCATCGACTTTTTCATACTTTCCAGAAAGCGGTTCGACTTCCACAGAGCAAACTGACAGCTTCTGTCAGAGCAGTAATAATTGGTCTTTCCCTCGTATACGTCAGAACCACACACTGGGCATTTTCCAATTACTTCCCTTGCAGTCTGAAAACGATTCCGTTCTTCTTCCGGGATCGCCCTGCACAAAGAAAGAATCTCATTAATCAGGGATACAATCCCATTCATAAATTCATCTTCCTGGATTTTTCCCTTTTCCATCATCAGAAGCTGATTCTCCCATTCTGCTGTCAGACTTGCAGATTTCAGATTCTCCGGCATTACATGAATCAACTCACATCCTGCCACTGTAGGAAGAATCTGTTTTCCTTTACGTTCTGCGTACCCCGAAGCTACCAGCTTCTCTATAATATTAGCTCTGGTTGCCGGTGTCCCAAGTCCTTTTTTCTCTGTTTCAGAATCAAATTCCTTATTCCCTGCTGTTTCCATTGCAGCAAGCAGGGTATCTTCGGTAAACATCTTCGGCGGAGAAGTGTAATGTGTACTCTTCTCTGCTTTCACAGACGCAAGAGTCATTCCTTCCTCATATCCTTCTGGAAGTTCTGTCTTATTATCCGGTTCATCAGATTTCTTATCCTTTACACAGTATTTCCGAAAGGCTTCTTCCACTTCTTTGAAGCCCATCTGCACAGGCAGCTTTCCTTTTGCAGTAAATTCATGTTCTTTGCACTGTACGGAAATTTCTGTCTGCTCATAAAGGTACTCTTCCCCTGTTGCCTGAACAAGCTGCTGTCCGATCAGCATCAGCAGATTTTTCTTTCCACTGGAAAGTCCTCCCATGCCTTTTTCCATTGCTTCTTTTGTCGGCAGTATTGCATGATGATCAGATACCTTTGCATTATTAACCACACGATTTATGTTTCCCATAATCTGTCCAAATTCCAGAAACGGAAGAAAATCTGCCATGCCTTCGGCAAGCATTTTTACCGTTTCTTTCATATCTTCGGTTACATACTGACTGTCTGTTCTCGGATAGGTAACCATCTTTTCTTCGTACAGCTCCTGCAGCATATCCAGTGTCTTCTGGGCAGTGTATCCGAAAAAACGATTTGCTTCCCTCTGCAGACTGGTCAGATCATAAAGTTTTGGCGGGAAGTCTTTTTCTGTTCTCTTTTTACCCTTGTAACCAGTGCTTCTGTCCCATCACAAAGTTTTCTTAATTCTTCCGCATCCATTTCTGACGGGATACTCTCTGATGTTACCGTAAGTTTCCCATCTGACAGGGAAACCTTATAATAGGCTTCTTTCTTGAAATGCTCAATTTTCTCTTTTCTTTCCGTCAGCATGGCAAGCGTTGGTGTCTGCACTCTGCCAACTACCAGACGTTTGAAATATCTGGTTGTGTAAGCTCTCGTTGCGTTCATTCCAATCAGCCAGTCCGCCTGTGCCCTGCATACTGCAGCATTACAAAGCCCTGCATATTCTCTCCCATCATTTAAGGACTGAAAGCCTTTCTGAATCGCTTCATCTTCCATTGAGCTGATCCACAGACGTTTCACTGGTTTTCGACAGTCTGCCAGATCATAAACTCTTTTAAAAATCAGTTCTCCTTCTCTTCCAGCATCACAGCCATTGACCAGATACGCTACATCTTCCCGGTTCATTAAGCTGCACAACACTTCAAACTGCTTCTTTTTATCTTCTGATACCTGTACTTTCCATACTTCCGGGATGATCGGCAAATCCTCAAACTGCCATTTTGCATATTTTTCGTCATAAAATTCCGGTGGTGCATATTCTACCAGGTGTCCCAGACACCAACTGACAATGCAACTGTTCCCCTCCAGATACCCGTCCTCTCTCTGATAAGCAGATAAATTTTTTGCAAGGCTCTGTGCCACGCTCGGTTTCTCTGCAATCACTAAAAATTTCGCCATGTTTTCCTCCTGTTCCTGTCAAAAAGGCAGTCCATAAAGAACTGCCCTTTCTCCATACCTTATGATCTTTTGTTATTTCTGCTGATCTTCTGCATTTTCTTCATCTTCATTGATGTAACTGTCATCAGCAAATTCCAGACCTTCCTCTACAATTCCGTCCTCTTTTTTCTTTCGGAATTTACTTAAAGCAAAAGCAGCTAAACCACCGAATACAAGTACAATGCCTCCACCCAGAACTGCAGAACCAAACATTTTATTACCACTGGATTCCGGTTTTACTTCTGTTTCTGGCTGTACGGTAGTTTCCGGTTCTGGTGTTGTGGTTATTTCCGGAAGAACAACTGCAGATTCCTCTTTTTTCTCGGTTTCCTCATTTTCATCTAAGAACTCTGCCAGATCCTGTTCATCTACCAGTGACATCATATACACATTTTCGGAAGTACCGGAACGATCAATAACCATATAAAAGGTATTTCCATTCTTTGTCTGGACAGTCAGAAACTGCTTGGAGCTGTCATTCTCCTTATCATCCACAAGCTGTCCGTTTCCCGGCGTGGAAAATGGTGTTCCCTCTGTGGCAGGCTGCTCCGCCGGCTGTTCTTCTATCACCTGTTCCGCAGTTTCAGTCTGCTCTGCGTTTTCATTTGCCTGTGCAAATGCGGTCACGCTGGCAGAACCAATCAGCATCGTTGCCGACAGCATAATCATTAAAACTTTTTTCATTACTTTATTCTTCATCTTCCAAATCCTCTCTTTCTTCTATCAGTCCGGTTGACATTTCGCTATCCATATTTTCTTCTTTCTTTATACCCGTTTCAGAATTATCCATAGAAAGATTGCCCTCTTCATCAAACTGCATGGTAACTGTTCCGTTCTGAATTCCATCCAGAAAAGTCAGCATCTTTCGGCTATCCATTTTCATGGAACGGATTGCCTTAATGATTTCTGCATCTTCCATCTGCTTTTTCTGGATTCTCAGTTGCCTTACATGCTCCTGCAGTTCCAGAATCTTGTTTTCAGTTTTCTGAATATCATCCAGAACCTTTTTTAATCGCATATTCATCTCTTGTTCGCTCCCTTCTAGTGAATTCTGCCAAATGCCATAAAATGTTGCTGCCAGTAAGAACTTGCAATGCTTGTATATTGAATCGGATTTCCACAATGAATCATCATGTTATTTCCTACATAAATTCCAACATGGCTCGCTCCCGGCGTATCATAAGTTCCCTGGAAAAAGATTAGATCTCCCGGCTTTGCATCAGATGGAGATACATAGGAACAATAAGAACGAAGCCCGTCCGCTGTTGTTCTTCCCACGTTCCATCCATTTCCGCAATTATTGATTACCCAGCATACAAAACCAGAGCAGTCAAAACTGGTAGATGGCGATGCACCGCCCCAGACATACGGATAACCAAGATATTTTTCCGCTTCCCGGATCATCTTGGCAAACTGCGGATCAGAAAGTGCTTCTGCCGGAATATCATATCCAAAACCTGCCCCACCTGTCGGAATTGTGTTAAGGTCAAACAGATAATCACGATTTCCATAGTATTTGTTGTAAGCGTCATACTGCTCCTGTTCCTTATCTGTCATACGGTTTCTTAAAACTGCATCCAGGTTATGGTTCGTAAGTGTTACATCCAGCCGGTTCACTTCTCTTGTTGTCGTTACTTCCACTTCCTGACTTCCATTGCTGTCTGCTATGTATGCTTCCCAGGTCTGATGCCCATGTGCTGACGCAGAAGCGTGATCGCCGTAGAATACATCAAACTGCACACCATACTGTGCAAAATTTCCTGTATCCTCAACTACATACTCCACACCATTCATAATGACATGAGTTCCCATTGGCACAAATGGATTAGAAGCATCCACCGCAATCGTGTGATTCGCCTGTGGATACGCTCCACTTGCAGTCGGGCCTCCACTCCACTGTCCGCAACAAATCGGGCAGTTACAATATCCACTGGTTACAACCTGTCCCAGTGATTCTCCAACTCTGACCGTTTTCTTTTCTGTTACGGTTTCCCGTGTTGAATCCGTATATAAGCCATACTGTTCCTTAAAAATCTTCTGAATCTCATCTGCAACCTCTGCATAGGTAAAACCGCCATACTTGACTGTCAGATAAGAAATAAGCTGATACGGGTTGTGTCCGATCTCATCAATCTGGAACTGGAACTCATCATAGTCGGAATGGTTTGCCTTCATCTGATTGATCTGCTCATTCAGTGCATTTTCCAATGCCACATAAGCATTTTCCGCAGCATAAATATCTTCATCCTCACTGGAATAACTGGTAGAAATAATAGCATTGGAACTGCCCTGGAATAACGCAGCACAGCTTGACAGACTTGTTACCATCAACGCAAACAGCAGAACCAGAACTCCTATGGACAAGAGGATATTTCTGTTCTGTGCCACAATTTCCTTGACCGCAGCTTTGGCTTTTTCTGTAAATCGCTGTGCATTTACAAGCACTGCGTCTTTCACAGCCTTTCCCTGTTTCGCAGCCTGATACTGCTTCTGGTAACGCTTTTTCTGCAATAATTTCTTTAGGGCAGTCTGTTTTTTCTGCTCTGCTTCTTTCTGAACCGCCTTTTTCGCCTCATTGGAAGCACTGGTGCCAAACTGCAAGCGGAATTTTTCTGTTTCTTCCAGAACAGATTCCTTTAACCGATTATTTCTCTGTCGGTTCTCTTTCAATCGTTCCCGAACGTAGATAGACTTTCTTGCAAGACTTTCTCCTGCAAGTTCCATCTGATCTGCCGCATCAAGGGCAGCATTATCATCGGTATCTTCTCTGACCTTTTTCTGACTATAATCAGATACCGTTTCCGAAACGGCGGAAGCTCCCCTTTTTGCCATCCCACTGCCAGGAATCACACCTTTGCTTTCATCTTCAAAGGAAAGCCGGGATTTTGATTTCTTCTGTTCTTTTCGTATCTGTTCCCTTTTTGTCTTGCTTTTGATCTCTTCCCGAAAGTCTTCCATTGATTTTTCATCAACTTCTGCCTTTTCATGGTAGAGTTTCTGCTCTTTTGCTGCATAGGCTGTGACCATCTTTTTCTTTCGGTTTTGCCTGTCCGGTTCTGTTATTTCAGAATCACGTTCAAATTTCCGTTCCGGATGCCCCCGGATACTATCTTTCCGAAGTCTGGAACGTGAAACAGGCGGAGATTTCTCCCCGCCTGCTTTATCATCACTCATTTCTGAGTTTTCCATTTCCTCCGCTTCCGCAATTTCTTCCTGTTCCAGAAAAGCGTGTCTGGACTGCAGTCTGTGTTTTCCTTCTTTCACTCCCTCAACTGTTTCTTCTGCAGTATGAGTTTTTCTGACCTTTCCAAAGTCCAGCTCCTGTTCCCTGTGTCCGGCTGTTTTCTTCTCATCTGTCTCACGTCCGGTAATCCGCTTTTCCTTTTTACTGCGGAGATTTTTTTCCCTGAGTCCATCCCGGCTCATCTTCTGGACAGTCTTGTCCCTTGCTTTATATTCATGCTCCTGCATGGTCATCATCTCCTGATCTATGATAATTTTCCGTTATTTTTCTTTGCAACCAGTACCATACGCCCATTTTTCTGGGAATACTCACAAGTAGACAGTGTAAGTAACTTATCTCTGTATTTTGCTGTTGTTCCTGTTTGATAAAGTGATTTTTCCTTAACGGAAGCAATAAATTTTTTATAATCAGCCACTGTTCCAGCTTTGATAAAACTGTAATAATCAAAATCATTTCCTGTATAAACGGGCGTTGTAAATGCTGCAAATATCTGATACTGTTCATTTCCCCATATCGTGCGGAACAGGATTGTCGGATGTTCTTCGTAAAATCCTTCGTCCTTATATTTCTCAAGGTCAGCAAACATCTTCCCACTGTTCATGTGATGTCCATATATGATCAGATTGTCCGAATCCCCTGGTACACATTCCTCTGCCAGAAATAAACATCCATTTGCAGAATATTCCCCATTGAAATCCCGATGCAGATAATAATTTTTATCTTCGGCCGGTACATGACCGGATAGTCTATTTGCGTTCCATCAATGGTCAGCCAGCCAATACAATCCGGATTTTCTTCATGCAATGCCAAAATTCCAGCGTCCACCTCTATCAAAGAATCGCCGGAAACATCTTCTTCCGGTTCATCCTCTCTTTTCTGCATTAGCTCCTGCAGTTCCTGCTGTAACTGATTATCCTGTCTTTCCTGCATAAAAAATCCCATTAAGAAATACAGACTGATCGTAAGCAATATAACAGATATAGAAAGTAACAATCCTGCCACCCATTTTCTCATGCTCTGCTGTCACCCCTTTAACTATCGTCTCTGCCTTTGATGCCGAGTTTTTCACGCTTCTCTACATCTTCTGGTTTCGATGACATTAACGCATAAAGCATAAGGGTATTATCGAATCTGTCCTTAAATGGAATAATTGTATTTCCATAAAAAATCAGCCCTTCTCCCTCTCCACTGTTTGTTACATAGGAAAGCTGGTGTGTTGAAATATTAAGCTGTTTTGCCAGAATCTGTCGATCCCCGGATGCCTGGTTGAGCATCAGGATAAAGTCCGAGTTTTCAAAGATATTCTCGATTTCCCTTGAAGCAAGCAGATCTTTTACGTTCTGTGTGATACCAGTCGGGATACCGCCCCACTTACGGAATCTCTTCCAGATTTCCACACTGTATGCTGCTGTCTGTTCCTCTTTCAGCAACAGATGAAACTCATCAATATAATATCTGGTGGATTTATGGGCAGAACGGTTGACTGTTACCCTGTTCCAAACCTGATCCTGAACAATCAACATGCCAAGTTTTTTTAGCTGTTTACCAAGGTCTTTAATATCGAAACATACCAGACGATTGTTCAACTCTACATTTGTACGGTGATTAAACACCTTCAGGGAACCATTTACATAGATTTCCAGTGCCGTTGCCAGCCTCTGCGACTCTGCCTCTTCCTGTTTGCGAAGCAGATTATATAAATCTTCCAGGATTGGCATTTTCTCCGGAACCGGATCAGCAAGATAGTCCTGATATACCAGACGTACACATCGGTCAATGATTGTTTTTTCCACTGGTTCCAGACCGTTTTTCCCTCCTACTACCAGTTCACAAAGTGAAAGGATAAAATCTGATTTCAGAGATAGCGGATCGTCATCATCCGCATAATTGATGTTAATATCCATTGGATTGATGTAATCATGACTGGTCGGAGAAATACGGATAACCTGCCCGTTAAATGCCCGGACTAGTGGAAAATATTCTCCCTCCGGATCGCAGATGATAATGTCGTCTTTTGTGACAATAAATACATTAGTAATCTCTCTTTTTGCCGCAAAGGATTTACCAGATCCAGGAGTACCAAGTATCAGCCCATTTGGATTCTTCAATTTTTTCCGATCTGCATGATCAGATTATTAGACAGCGCATTTAACCCATAATAGATAGATTCCCCACCCATAAACAGTTCTTGAGTTGTAAATGGGACAAAAATAGCTGTTGATGTAGTAGTCAACGCCCGCTTGATCGGAATCCAGTTTCTTCCAAGCGGCAAACTACTCATAAGCCCTGTTCCTGCTGATAGTCCAGTCTTTTCAATGCACAGTTATATTTCTGTGCAATGCCTGCTGTCTGAAATACCACATTTTCCAACTCCTGTTTATTTTTCGCTGTATTTAAGAACACCACAGTTACAAGGAACATTCTCTCATTCCTTGACTGTAAATCTTCCAGAAGTCTTTTCGCTTCCCCACCGTATGTATTCAGATCAGACGGGATAATATCCATATCATATCCGGAGCGTACCGCTTTTTTCTGTTCCTCAATTTTCATACGGTTAATGTCAGTAACCTTACTCTTTACCAGCTTGATTGCTTTCATCTGGTCGATGGACTGGATATGCAGATTAACAAGCAGGTTACAGTCCATTTCCAGAAATTCAGCAAGCATTTTATCTGTCAGCTCTGGTGCCAAAATCTGCAGATAAGATACTGCTCCGACGGTATCTCCCATCTGAAAATCCTTTCCATTTTTGAACAGGAAACTGGATGGTGCAATATAATCCTTTGTGTTCAGCCCGGTACGCAGCATATCATCATAGCTGAATCTGAATGGTACTTTGACATTCTGGTTGAATGTTTCATACATGATCTGCAAACGCTCCGCACCATTTAACGGATATGCAGATACCCCGAAAACCTTAAAATTATTGAGTATGTCTGTTTCGATACGTTCCAGTTTTGGTTTTGCTTCCCGGATATTGTCAGCTTCAATCCCAAACGTAATATACTTGGTTCTGATAAGACCATTATTTCCTTTTGCCAACTGATTTCTAAGCATCTGGGCAAACTCCATACGCAGATCATCAAAACTGTCATTCTGCTTTTTAATACGGATCACATCTTCATATTCCGTCATGTTGCTGTGATGATTGATAAAGGACAACTGAAAATGGATGGTGCTGTCAAAATAATTCAGGAAATCACACCAGTTCTCAAAAATCGCATTTTTATCCTCATTCTGAGCTAACTGGTAGTTAATATCATAAAAGCGGATTGTTTTAGAATAGTAACCATCTTCCACACGACAGATTCCGTCTTTTCCCATTTCCCTGTATGGAATGGACTGCTGTGCGGTAATGTTTTTCCCTTTATTTCTACTGTCTTTATTCGTGCTGGATATTTTCTTTGCAACACCTTTTTTCCCACTGGATTTTACAGAACCCGGCGGCTTTGTCTTTTTTTTATGCCTTTCTGCTTTCTTTGCCTGTTTCTGTGCCGCCTTTTCTTCACGAGCAGCCTGTTTTGCCGCCTGCTTCGCAAGTTTTCTTTCTTCCTTTTCGTGTGCCTTATGTAATTTCAATTCATATTTCTGGGCTTTTTTCCAGGCATGTTTTTCCCGTCTGCTTAATTTACGTCTTGGTCTGCGGACACCTCGGTGTCGCTCCAGTGCTTCATACCCCGTAACCATCGGTACTCCCGTCAAACGCTGTCTGTCCTTTGCATAATCTTCTGTCTCGTCCGGATCAAACACTGGTAAACCATCAGCAGAATCCTCTTCATCCAACCACCAGTCATCCAGATGGGAAAATTCTTCTTTATCGTTTCTTACTTTTTCCACGAACGGTACCTCCTTTCGATTTTGTCAGAATTCTCTTTTTTTCATAGAGGTTTTCCACCTCATACTTCCGTACCGGAGGACGGATAAGTTTTACTGTAATCACATTTTTGAGGACTTTCTCTAAAGGAAGTCCATCTTTCTCATACATGGCAAATAAAAAAGCCGGAAGCATCAACAGACACATTCCGGTTGCCGCATTACTCGAACCAATCAATCCCCTTGACAGGAAATAAAACGGAAGCCCTACTGCCGCTGCAATACCAAGGCAGATGAGCTGTCGTTTTGTAAGATTGAGAATAATTTTATTTTTTACTTTTGTCAGATCTTTTGGTACTGATACAAAAGCCATTTTCATCGTCTCCTTTTCCACATTTAGTGTGCATTAAAGATGCTCTTTGAGAAATTACCTGTTTTCATAAGACTAAAGCACAGTATTACTGTATAAGCCATTACACTGAGCAGCGCTGTATGCACATTGTCTGATACCTGTATGTTGGCAACCAATACAGAGTAAATGCCCACACACACCATAATAAAAAATCCCTGAAATGCCAGTGCAAACAATCCTCTTAAATAATTGCTGCCAATCTGTCCCCATTCCCGATTGCTCATAGTGGCAAATGGAATTGCACCGATTGACGAATACAGATAAATTTCTATCATACGGCCATACAAAATAACCGTTATAAAAACGGATATAACCTTTAGGCACAGACTCGCCAGAAGCGTTTCCAGTGCCAGTATAATCAGCTCTCCTATTTCCATTGATTCCATTGCTGTCTCCATCGAGGTGATTACCGAATCAATATTGATTGCCGTCTGCTGGTTGATAACACCTGCAGCCCGGTTCACTACATTCTGTCCAACATCAAAAATTGCCATTGTGATCGTAAAAGCATTGCTTACGAACCATACTGCAACCCACATCTTGAAGAAATATTTGAAAAACATCCATGTATCTATATCATGCATGTTATTCTTTTCGGTGAGCATGGAAATCAGCTCATAGCACAACACAAAGGTTATGATCATTCCGGCAATCGGTACGATCACAGAATCCGACAGATTTTGGATCAAGCTGAAAATACTGCCACTCCAGCCCTGGGGCGTTTGCCCAACCTGACTTGCAATATCACCGGTTTTTTCATTCACATCGGTAAACATGTTCGTCAGGTTTGAGCTGACCATGCCTGTAAGGAGGTTACGCATCCATTCTTCTATGGACTCAAAAATCTTATCCATGCGTGTTCTCCTTTCCTACTGCCCCGCTAAAACAAATTCGCCAGTAATGGTACAAGCTGTGTACCGATCAGAACGACACCTCCACCTGCCATAAGCTGCTTGATTCCCTGGGACTTGGCTCCGGGATTGTCATTTCCATACCCCTCTAGGAGATTGATAACTCCCCAAACTGCCAGACCAGCTCCGATTGCAACAACCAGAGTCTGTAAAATATTAATTGCGGATGTAAAAAACGCCATAATCTATGTTCTCCTTTCGTAACTGCTGTTTCATTGTGATTTTCAAACGGTCACTACTCAGAGGGTTCCGCCCTGATGGGCGGTCTTTCATGCTTACGCATATCGCTACCTCCCAAAAGGGCATAAAAAAAGAGCTATGTATGTTTTACGTTACATGCTCTATGCCTTCATTTTCATTATTTGATTGTTTTTCCAGTTCACTGCCTTCATACACATAAAGGTCGAACGCTTCTTCCGGACTTAACCGGACTTCCATCTGATGTTTCATATATTCTTCCACATGAAACTCATTCTTTTTATCATAATCGGATAATTGCTTATACCGTTTATGTTTTGTAATATCAAATTTATCACTGTAAAACGGACGGACACCACGAAGCTGCAAAATACATTTGTTACCGTCCATGACTGCCAGTTCATCCCGGCTCATCAGTTCTTTTCCCGTTTTCTGATAGTTCAGACCATAAGATCTGCTCTGGCCTCTTGTATCAGAAGTGTTATATAAATCAATTGTTTCCTTTCCCAGTGTCTCTGAAATTTCTTTCAGAGTGGTACTTTCCTTTCCACCAAGGAACAGCATGGTATCACAGTTTCCTGTGATGGTTTCCGCTGCATCCTTATAAATGGTCTTGAGCTGTGACTGTGACTGCAGAATAATAGATGCGGAGATTTCTCTGCTTCGGATCGTTGCAATCAGCTTATCGAACTTCGGAATTTGTCCAATATTTGCGAACTCGTCACAGAGGATTCTCACATGATAAGGTAGTCTTCCATGATGAACGTCATCGGCCCTGTCGCATAACAGGTTAAAAAGCTGACTGTACATCATGGCAACCACAAAGTTAAAAGTATCATCCGTATCAGAGATTACAATAAACAATGCTGTTCTTTGATCTCCAATCATATCCAACTCCATCTCATCATAAGACATAAGCTCCCGCAGCTCTGCAATATCAAAGGGTGCGAGTCTTGCACCACAACTAATCAAAATACTTTTTGCTGTCTTTCCTGCCGCCAGTTTGTATTTTTTATACTGCCTTACTGCAAAATGGTTCGGCTCGTCTCTTTCCAGCTCCTCAAATAACAGATCCACTGCATTTTTAAACTCTTCATCTTCTTCCCTGGTTTCACTGGCATTGATAAATTCCAGCAGGGTTGAAAAATTCTGTTCTTCCTCCGGTGCTTCATAGTAGATATACCCAATCAAAGCACAATACAGCAGACGTTCCGCTTTTGTCCAGAAATCCTCGGAAGATTTTTCTCCCTCTCCTTTGGTATTTACCATGATCGTATTTACCAGTTTCAGAATATCTTTTTCCGAACGAATGTAATGAAACGGATTATAGTGCATACTTTTGGCAAAGTTGATGGTATTCAGCACCTTGATTTTGTAAGGAGCCATTACCACTCTGCCATTTTTATCACGCAGGATTTTCCCATTTTTATCTTTCTTCGGTGTCCCTCGTGCTAACATCTTACCACATTCTACGATAATTGTCCCCTTGGGATCAGTAACTACAAAGCTCACATTATCCGGCATCTGCATAAGCTGTGGTTTCACATAAAATCTGGTCTTACCGCTGCCAGATCCCCCGATCACTATGACATTCTTGTTTCTGGCATACTTTGGTTTCTTCGGTCTGCTGTTCATTGTCAGACGTTCCGTTTGTGTCAGCAGAATATTGTTCTCAAAGACCGGATCAATAAAAGGGGCTATATCCTTTTCATTTCCCCATCTGGCAGAACCATATTCTTCTCCCTGGCGAAACTTCTTTCCATTTTTTCCCTTAAAATACACCACTGCCCACACACTGACTGCAGCAATAGTTCCCGCAGCCAGACTTTTCGGTTGTATACTTGGCAGCAACTTTTTAAACGCTAACGGATAGTTCATAAGGAGAACCATCAGCCTGTCCACTACTGTACTGCCCCTGCAATACTGATACAGCCAGGTGCATTTATTTACCACATAAAATACAACCACATACGGAATATACAACAGAACCTTTTTTATCACTTCTGCATTCGGGGGACGCACCTGAAATCCTTTCAGTTTTTTCTTTATATTTTTTATCCCACTCATAAGGTCGGCTCCTTCTGTTTTTCTTTCGATTTTTCCCGTTCTCTCTGTTTATCCTGGCTGCGGGCTGCAATTGCCTGCTGTAATTTCTTACGGACAGACGGTTTCTTTGTTTTATTCAGCGTCTTTCCGGTAAATTCCCGGAATGCCGCAGTCATCACATCCACATCCCTTGCCTTGAAGAAAACGAAATATCGGGGTGGATCTACGGACTTATCACGTTTCAGGCTAAAATCAATGCCATACTTTTTTGCCACTTTTTCAAAAGCCTTGATGTTGTTATCCGTAATCTCAATGTTGGAAAGCTGAACATTCTGCTGTGCCAGCTTCTTTAAACTCTGCTTTCATGATAATCTTTGTCTGGCGGTCCCTTTACCTGCTGTTTTCTTGCTTTCTCTGCTTTTTCTTTCTCCATCGCTGCCAGAAAACGCATCATTGCCTGTTTCAATAAACGGGCTGTCACTTTTCCACCAGTGATACACAGGGACACTGTTTTTTCATTCACTTCTTCCTGCATTAATCTGTTCCTTTCTATGGTTTTCCAACAAACGATCTTCCTTTGCTCCTACCCGGATACAGCAGTACAGAACAAAATTGACTGCTAACACCAGAAGAATCCCTGCAATAATCAATAACATTCTCATTTTATACCCCTTTCATCATTCAAAAGGGCATCTATGACTTTGCTGCCCATAAATGCCCCTACATTAACTTTTATTTTCTTTTTTTTGTAATCCAGACTGCTGATACACTGCCTGCCATGCCTGCAATCGCAAGCAGAATCCAAATCAGCATGTGTGTATCATCTCCGGTTTTCGGTGTATCTGTTACCTGTGTAGACGGTGTTTCCGGTGTTGGTGTTTCTTCCGGTTTTACCTCATCTTTCATCACTACTTTCTGGATCTCCCCAGTATCCTCCACTGTGAACTTCACATCTTCCGCTACCAGATATCCATCAGGAGCTGACTCTTCCCGAAGTGTATACTCCCCAATCGGAAGCATTTCTATGTAATGTGGTTTTTCCTCAGAAGTCCAGCTCTCTACTGTCTTACCATCTTTATCAAGAATTGTCAGTTTTGCTCCTGGCAGTTCCTTACCGGAAATATCTGTTTTGGAAATTTCTACCTTGGTCACATCATCTTTCATTTCGATTTTCTGTGCCTTTGCAGTATCTTCAACGGTAAACGTGATGCTTTCTGCTGTCACATAGCCATCTGTCGGTTTTGTTTCTGTCAGAGTATATTTCTGTCCGACTACCAGTTCTTTGATGATATGAGCTTCTTTACCGGAAGTCCAGGAATCTACAACTTTACCGCTTTCGTCAGTTACCTGTAACTTAGCTCCTTCCAGTTCTTTTCCGTCTGTCAGGGAAGTCTTGGTGATCTCGATTACAGTCGGCTCGTCCTCAAAGGTAAAAGCATAAGATACTTTTTCCTTTTCTGCACCTCCATACTCAAACGTGAACTCCTGTGTTTCATCTGTCGTTGCAAATCCAGGTGCCGGAGATGTTTCTTTGATATAATACGCAAAACCAATTGGTAAATCTGCCGTAAAAGTCAGCTTTCCTTCTTTGTCTGTTGCCAGTTCCTCGATCACAGTATCTGCTTTCAGAATTACTTTTCCGTCTGCTCCTGTAATATCGTCCTTGGCACAGAGGGCAAATACCGCACCTTCCAGTACACGATCAGAATCTTTCTCTTTTTTCACAACTTCCACTTCCGCTTTCTGGCGGTTATTCTGCCAGTCAGCAGAGTAAGTAACCTCTGCAGTATCCTGATCCCGGTATGTCAGATCAATCTCTCTTGCTTCATCATCCAGAACAAAGCCTTCTACTGTAGCTTTTTCTTTTACATAGTATTTACCAAGCGGAAGTCCGGATATTTTTGCAATACCGGTATCATCTGTTGTAATGGTTGCCACCAGCTCATCTTTTTTATAATAATCTTCACTTTCTCCGTCAGCAGATTTCACGTCCTCCAAAGCAAATACTTCAAAAGTAACATCTTTCAGGCTGCCTGTTACATACTGGAATAAATGGCTGATCCATCCTCCAACAGAATCCAGTGCAGTTACTTTATCCAGAAATTCTCCCTGTTTATTGATGATAATCGTTCCTGTCGGCACATCATCTTTCATTTCCACTTTCTGGATTTCCCCAGTATCCTCAATCATAAAGGTGATCTCTTCTGCCTTGAGGTATCCATAAGGAGCCATTTCTTCTCTGAGAGTATAGGTTTCCCCTACGGTAAGTCGTTCAATCAGATGCTGCTCTCCTTTTACAGATTTCCATGTATCAACTACATTTCCATCTTTGTCCAGAACAGTAAGTGTCGCACCCGACAATTCCACGCCAGTAGTTAAATCAGACTTGGAAACCACAACCTTTGTAGGCTGGTTCTTAAATACAGAAGATAACTGTACTACCTTAACATCCTGTCCCTGATATTCTGCTTTTACTTCCAGAATTTCATCAGAAGATACATAACCGTTTGGTGCTGCAAGTTCTTTGATATAATACTCACCGAATGTCAGATCCTGTGTAAATACAGCCTTTCCATCTTCTCCGGAAACAGCTTTTCCAAGGAGTGTGTCAGCTTTCACAATCACAGTTCCATGAGCTTCCATGTCATTCTTCGCATAAAGCCCAAACTCTGCTCCTGCAACGGCTGCTTTTGTATCAGCATCCTGTTTTACCACAGAAATTTCTACTTTCTGACGGTCATTTTCAAAGATAGCTGTCTGCTCAATGACTGGTGTTTCCTGATCTTTGTAAGAGAAAGTAATGATCTGTGCTTCACTGTTTAAAACAAAGCCATCCGGTGCTGTCTGTTCGACAATCTTATAACTTCCAAGCGGAAGATTTTTCAGAACCGCTTTACCATCTTTATCCGTTGTGACCGTTTTTACCAGTGTTCCTGCCGCATATTCCAGAATACGATTTCCATTATCATCTTTCTGGAAATCTGCAGTATAGATGTCCTCGGCAGCGTAAATCTCAAACTCTGCCCCTTCCAGATTTTCTGTCTGATATGTAAAATCATCCTTGAATCCGTCCAGAACTTCGCCTTTTTTCGCGATAGTCAGTTCTCCCTTAACTGGATGGTTCTCATAAACTGCTTCAATAATCACATCCCCGGAAGTTCCATCCATCTGATATGCAGTATTGGAATCAACTGTTACCTCATAGTAATTTTCATTCAAAGTATATCCATAAGGTGCATTTACTTCCTCAATGCGGTAATGTCCGATTTTAAGATTCTGCGGAAGAATCAAATATCCCTGCTCATCTGTAAAATAGGATTTATGTTTTACCGTAGTCGGATAAGTTGTTACCTGCTCCACATATTTTTCAGTGTCCATATTGAAAATCTTGAACTCTGTATTCTTCTGAAGTACTGCCTTTTTCGTCTCATCATCCTGTTTGATAATTTTCAGTTTCGCTTCAAACTCGTCATCCAGAAGCACTCTCCATGTCTGTGGCTGGTTCGGGTTGTTCTCAGTGATACGCACTGTAAAATCATCTACCGGAGTGTAATTATGAGGCGTTGTGGTTTCACGCACAATATAAGTTCCATAAGGAATCGCAATACTGCAGGCATAACCTTTTTCATCTGTAAAGATTTCTGTTGCACCATTTTCTCCGATCACTACCGGTTTTGCAGAATCAAAATCATAGCTTCCATCCTCTTTTACTTTCAGGGATGATGCCAGATAAGCAGTAAATCCTGCCCCTTTCAATAAATCTGCGTCAGTCTTTCCATTATTTGCTGCTTTGATAATCTGGAATGGCTGTTTCATTACCTGCTCCAGAGACAGACACTCACGATTTACCTCTGCTACAAGATCTCCCTCATAATTGCAGACCAGATCATGTTCTTCTTCATCCGCCAGATAACCAGTTGGCGGAGTAATCTCTTTCACATAGTAATTACCAAGATATAAGCCATCCACAGAAGCCTGTCCATTCTTATCTGTCGTAAGAGTGGCAACCTGCTCTCCTGCTTTATAGATCACACCAGTAGCACCATCCGGATGCACAATATCTTCACGAGCATACAATCCATAAACTGCTTTTTCCAGAGTTGCATCGCCCTGTGGAACTGCCTTTTTTGTTTCTTTGTCCTGTTTCTGCAGAGAATCTTAGCTGTTACACGTTCATTTTTGAATGTATGCTTAAATGTCTGTTTTGCTTCTTTATCATTCGTATAAGAGAAAGCAAACGTATAAACATCATCTGTTTTTCTCACATACCCTTCCGGGGCCTGCACTTCTTTCACATCATAAGAAAATCCAAGCGGCAGGTCTGCTGTAAACTTCGCTGTTCCGTCTGTTCCTGTTGTCGCTTTCTCGATCAGTGTCCCTTTCTTTACAATGATGGTTCCATCCACATTGGTAATATCACTTGCAGCATAAAGTCCAAAAATTCCGCCATCCAGCGGATTTTCTGTATCTTCATCCTGTTTTGTTACCATTACTTCTACTTTTTGTCTGTCATTAGTAAAGGTTGTCTCAGTGAAAACAATGTCCACATTCTGCCCTGCATAGGATAATGTTACTGTCTTTTCCTCTCCGGCATTATAGAATCCTGTCGGAGCCTGTTTCTCTTTTACGATATATGTACCAAGATACAGATTTTTAAGAACGGTAGCTCCGTTTGTATCTGTTGTCAGATTCTCTTTTACCAGATCACCCTTGCTGTAAATCTTTGTACCATAGGCAGTTTTAATATCTTCTCCAGCATACACATCATAAACAGCACCACTCTGTCTGCGTTTCTCATACTTAAATGTTGTGCCATTTTCTGTCACATCTGCACCAACCAGAACCTCACCTTCTTTATAAACGGTAAGCTGTCCCATCTGTTCTTCATCTGGAACAGTAACAGTTGTGGTCTTGCTGACTTCCATTTTCACGTTATAAGCTGTCGCATTGATACGGTATCCGCTTGGAGCTGTAATCTCTTTCAGATATACGGTATCCTGTGTCTTGGTGATCTGTACGGACGCTTCACCGTTTTCATCCGTCGCAGGTAACTGTGTGATCAGTTTGGTACATTCTGCATCACTGTATAATCCAAACACAGCACCAGACAGCTTTGCGTCTGACTTGGCATCTTTCTTGATCACCTTAACACTTGCCTGCTGTACCCAGGATACTTTAAAATCTACATATTTCTCATCGTCAACGCCTTCGCCAAATACTAGAGCCAGATCCTGGTTTCCGGAACCTGTTGAAATCTTATAAGCTGAATAATCTTTGGTAATGCTTCCTTTCATGGTTGCAGACCAGCTTCCTGCCACATCACTCACCTGTGTTAATGGTGCGGACAGATAAAACTTTGTACCACCACAAATTTCCACACTTTCTCCGGCTTTACTTGTTTTACCTGTTGTCAGGTTATGAAGCTGTACACCTGCCGGAAGTTTCATGGTAATGGTCTGTAACGCATCCGCATTAAATGTAATATCCTTTGTTCTCTGACTGTTGCCATCCACATAGGCTTTTACATCTGCATCCGAAAAGGACATTGCCACATCTGGAATTTCCGGCTGTGAAATACAGTAATTATAGAGTTTCATTGCCAGATTCTGTGCTGTACTATTTGCACCTGAAAAAGCATCTCCACTTCCATTTGCATAAGATGCTGCCAGATGTACCAGAATAAATCTGCTCCTGCACTTAAATTGCCGTATCCGTTTTCCTCTATAAAAAATCCATCATCACCGGAAGCCTTTGTACCGTAATAGCATACTTTCGCAAGTGCTTTTCCATCGCCAACCTTGTTGATCGTATAAGTTCCACTTCCAGGCCCTGGTTTGGATGGCTGCACACAGTATGCTGTGGCAGATATATTGCCGAATTTTACAGTATACTGATAAGTCAGATATGTTCCATATCCATAATCTGCATATCGGTATTCTGCCCCTCTGGTCACAGAAACCTGCTGTGAACTTCTGGCATTGCCTGCCGCAGCCATAAAGGTTACTGTTTCGCCTTCATTCATTGCATACAGATCAATTCCATTACTCTCTGCCTGCTCCAGTGCTTCTGAAACGGTTAATTCAGATTCCAAATCTGCTGTGCTTTCAGAATTTTGTGTTTCCCAGTGCGATTCCGAATCTTCCTCGCTCTGCTCTGTATCTCCAGTATCATCTTCAACATTTACCGTACTTTCTGAAGCACGCTCTGACTGTACTTCTGTTTCCGGTTCTTTCACTGTAATGTTTCTGCTGATTCTATAAGCAGGATGACCGCTGACTGGTTTTACTGCATAGACAGCCTTGTAAGTATCTGGTGTATGTGTGTCAAAATCTGTACCCGTTTCATTCTTTGCTTCATGGAATAAAACCTTAATCTTACTTTCATCTACACCTTCGATTCCAGACAGATCAACTTCTACATCAAATTCCTGCCCATAAGAAAGTTCAATATCATTTGCCTTTACGATCTCATCCGGATCAAGGGAATCCTGAACATCTTTTAATTCTGCATACTGCTGTTCAAATGGTATTTCTTCTGGTTCTAATTCAGAAGCCGAAACTGCTACTGGCTGAATAATGACAGAAGCCAGTGTTGCGACTGCCATAAATCCGGACAAGAATCTTTTGAATCTCATTTTCATTTTGACTGAATCCTCTCTTTCTTCTATTATCTGTTCTATTTTCATGCAGGCTCACACCTGCATTATTCAATCATTGGAACCACCTCCCACATCTTATTGCTGATACAGAAATACCTCTGATAACAGCACATTCATATGGCAGTGCCTTTTACTGAAACACCGCCACATGGTATCTGCTGTCATCCTGTAAAACAGGAATGACACTCAGGTAAAGTTCAGGATCAAGCATTAAGCCGCAAGAGGTAATTCGTAATCGTTCCTGCAAAGGGTGCCTCCCATCTGTATCCCTTCACGTTTTCACCGGATTCCCGCCGCAAAAATGCGTAGCTGAAAAATTCCGGGTATCCTCTCGCTGCTGGTATGAAATTGTCAAGGTGCAATTTTTAAGGGGATTTATCTTCTTGAATTGCAAATAGACATTTGCCCCTTCACTAACTGCATGTGTGAAAGGGCAAAAATTAACCTGTTTAAAAAATTTTTTAGATATTTTTATTTCAACATTGTTTTATGTGTTTTCCAGTTGTTCTTTTAATTTCTCCAATACTTTCTTCCTCCGGTTTCTGATCGTCTTTGGGCAGCACCCAAAATACTGTGCTGTTTCTTTTACTGTAAATTCTTCAAAAAACAATAGCGTTATCAGTTCCGCATCCTCTTTAGTCAAATATCCCAGAGCTTCTTCCAGTTCCTGTATTTCTGACAATCTGATAATGATTTCTTCCGGTGATAATACCGAAAAAGAACAGTCATAGCCTTTTTCCTGTAATTCCTCCATACTACATACTCCATGCCTCTGCATTTTTTCAACCTGGTATCGCTCTTTTCTTCCAGCCTGATACCAAGCCAGATATACTGCCCTGGTAACTTCCACAAGCGTATCATTTACACGCAGCATATAGCGTTGTCTTTCTTTTGGCTTTTTACCAGGCATACTTCCAGTCTCCTTTTTTCAATACTCTGGCAGAGTCATCCGAATTATTCCGCATTTTCTGCATTGCCTGTGAAATGCACTTTGATACTGCCGGAACTGTAATACCCAGTTCATGCGAGACTTCTTTTTGTGTCTGCTGCTGAAAATAAATACGCTGGATCATCTGTCTCTGTCGCTCTGTCAACAGATTCATCAACTCCCTGACTGTTTCCTCTGCAATGATTCTTTCAAGCAGACATTGTCCTTTATCTGCCAATTCGCACCATTCTTCGGAAATACAGCTATACGAAATGCAATTATTATGTTCTCGTGTTTCCCTGTTTCTCCACAGCCGGTCTTCGCCTTCTAATATCAGCCTTACATACCAGGTTGATCATCAAAAAAATTCTCCTCAACAACTGCTATTTTTCTTTCTGCTTCATACACATAATCTCGACAGGTAAATAACGGAAAAACCGTTGCATAGTCCCCCACACAATAGAGAACATATCCGGTCTGATATGCGATAATTTCCGCACAATCCATCAACCTTTGCTTCGCAACTGCTACATCGTTTTCTCTTAAATATTTAGCGGACGGAACCTTTCTTCTTTCTTCCCTGTTACTTACAACTTGTTTCAATTCCTGCAATGTAAGCATAATTACCACCTTTCTGCCTGCTGGCAACAGGTGCCCATCGGCAGAAAGGATAGGATTCTTACTGATCAACTGACAAAAAGGGCAGTAAAAAACAGCTTCCGGTACACCCGTTTTTTTTAACGAGAGCCTGAAACTTCCTTACTGCCCTTTCTAATAGTTACAATATTCTCTACTTTATTTTCCGTCTGATGCCAGGATCAGACTTCTTGGTATTTCTTTCTGCTTTTATGTTCTTTTCATTTTCCATCAAAACAGAATAGTCTCCCATTGCATCATAAGGACACTGCCTCCTATAAAGCAAATTTTCTTCTCTGGTCATCCATCCTATCTCCCTTCTTTATCTCTCTGTTTTCCATTTTAACAACACAGGATTCTATTATCCTTAGCATATATGGGGAGTTTTTTTATTTTACACCCCATATATGGTGAAATTTCACCTGTATTCATTAAAACTGTCTATCAGAGAATCTATGGTCTGCATGATAATTTTCTGCTCTTTCCATTCCATCTTCTGAATACGGTAAAGCACTTCCTGAAATGATTCCTGCTTTTCTGTATCACCTGCCTCTTTCCCCAGCAGGATATTGGCATCTATTTCCAATATCTCAATCATCTTTCTGAAAATCTCAACAGACATTGCAGTTTGCCCGCCTTCAATTCTGCTGACCGTATTGACACTGATACCTGCTTTTTCCGCAAAAGATTCCTGTGACAACTTCATTTCCTGTCTGCGTTTTCTGATCCGTTCTCCCAATTCAATAAGTTCTGTGGAAATTGCACGATTGCTCAATACGGTGTCTCCTTTCCTGCAATTTGTTCCAACTTTACGCCATCGTGTCGCAAAGTTTCCCGAAAAAAAGCAGCTAATTTTTGTCTTAGCTGCTTTTCAAAAAATCTATTTCATTTTATTCTCGGTATTTTATGTATTCCTGTAAGAAGTGTAATCAGAAAAACGCAGAGATAAATGATCGCCTGTCCAATCATTGCCAGAAGAACGATGCTTCCTATTAATCCTCCAATCAGAAGATTCATTGTCCATACTGCCAGCGTTCCTCCGAGGTCAAAACCTCTTGGAACCATCCAGACACACATTTTTCCTATTCCAAACGGTATCCCCATCAGAAGTAACAGCAAGAAATAATTGCACTCTCCATCCTGAATACAAAACGGTCTTAATACTGCAAACAATACCGTAATCACCAGCACTGGGGCTATCACTTTTTTAATCATCTTCTTCATGTTCCTTTATCCTCCATACATATCGTGATTAACTTCTGCCTGATAATAACTGTTTATCGTTGCCGGGGCATTATACAGGGCAGTCAGAAGATAGGCTTTAATATTTCCAACCTTAGTTGTATTTCGGTTCAGGCAGAACAACACATATTCGATATGTGAATAGTTCAGTTTCATAAACCTGCTTTTCACCAAAGCAACTGGTTTTTCTACTCCTGCAATGCGAATCATACTATCCTCCGGCATCATCATAACTTCAATTATCAGTTCTACCAGTTCATCTACATCTTCCTTGGCATGATATTGATAATCTATGTTTTCGTGAATCACTTCACGATATGCTCTCATCTCCTCCATCACATCTTTTTTCTTTGGGAAATTATTTGATGTGATTGGATAAGATTGATTTATCTCAGTTTCACTAATATCAGTCTTGTTAATATCAGTATTATTAGATTGTGATTTCGGGTATTCTGGATTTGTGATTTCCACTATTCCGGAATGATGATTTTCACTATTTTGGAATTGTGATTCTGGAAATTCTGGATTTGTGATTTCCACCATTCTTGAATTGTGATTTTCACTATTCTGGAATTGTGATTCTGCCCAATCCTGAATTGTGGTTTTCACTACTCCTGAATGATGATTTTCATAATTCAGAGAAATGCCTGTTTTCCCCTTGTTTTCTGCTTCTTGTTGCAAATTTGCACATTCCTTATGTCTTTCCTGTTTCGATTGCAAATCTGCAATTTTTTTATGATCTTCCTGCTCAGATTGCAGATCTGCACAATTACCTGTCGGCTTTTGATCTGGAACCTCTCTGATCATAAATTTTTCACATAAATAACATTCGGTTTCCCAGTCCCAGACGTTTCTTCTCTATCAATCCAATCCCATTGCTGCTGTCCAGCTCTTTTACCAGTTTCACTGCCTTTTGAGTTCCGCAGTTCATCAGCTCTGCAATTTCTTCCACAGTGAAGATAATGTATACTCTGTCCTCTGAATCCAGCCATCTGTTTTTAATGCTCAGGCTCATACGGTCCAGCATCAGACCGTATAATACCTTTGCTTCACAAGAAAGAGTTTTAAAGCAGGATTCTGTAAACAGCACTTTAGGGACACGATAGAAGCTGTATTGTTCCGCTTCCATCCCTGTAAAATAATCAAACTGTATCTTCTGCATCTGCTACTCCTTTTTTGTTTTCTTTCCATTTATCCAAAAGCATGAAAATGACTTCTTCTATCTGTTCTTTAGAATATGTCTCCGGAAAATAATTGCCGATTTTCTTTGCCGGGATCGTCACATTGATCTTACTGCTTTCCTTTTTTAATAAAACAGCATAGATATAACTCTGGTTTAATTTTCCATTTGCACTGCATTCTTTTAACTGTTCTGCCTGTTGCTTTGTCGGAAAGATACTGCTATTGGCAATCACTTCCAGAAGCCACTCCTGTTCCTCTGGTTTCAGATAAGACAGCTTTTCTCCCACAATCATAGGAATCTTATTATTATCTACATATTCCAACAGAGCATCGGATAATGCTGCCAGACGGATATATCTCTGTACAGTTCTCCCACTGTCCCCGGCAGCTTCCCCTACCATATCTGCTGTATATTTTTCGCCTTTACTTCCCTGATGCTTCATTGCATCATATTTCATCTTATAGGCATGAGCTTTTTCACTTGGCAGTAGATTTTCACGCTGAATATTGTAGGCTAAGACCACAGCGCCTTGCCTTGTCTCCAAGACAGGTTTCCATAGCCTCGCCCCGAAACCGTACGTACATCTCTCGATGTATACGGCTTCCCATTTACCATAGTCTTTCAGTTATTTCGTGATTTTGGCATAGCAGTTCGGACAAACTGCAAGTGTCTTGCGACGCTTAGCCAACATAATAGTATTCCATTCATTGTCTGCTTGGATTGATTTCAATGATCTTACATGGTGCATGCATATATCACCTGTGTTTTCACCACAAAGTTCACATACACCTAGCTTAATCCTTGTCCTCAGATAATTCGGATTATCATATTTGACGTATTGTGGCAATAAGTCAGGCTCGAAACCGCATGCATAACGTTTCTTTTTGAATCCGTCATGATAAAACTCGCAGTATCTCAATCCCTTCTTTGTATTGTATGGAACCATGAATATCCCGTTTTTGCGGTACTTTCTCTGTATCTTATAAACACTCTTTCGATATTTCAGTCCGAAGGTTTTGTACATGCTATATTCCAAGATAAATGCAAAGTTTTTGATGACTGTTGCATTTTCGGCAATGGAATAATAATTGTACATTCCTCTGATTTCCGCATTTACTTGCGACACTATTTCCACGTCTGTCATGTGAACCATATTTCCTCTGTGGTGTGAATCCCATATTTCCTTGCCATTTTTGTCATACCTAATCCTTAGAGCACCATACTCCGTCAATTTACCTTGCCATTTATCTCTTGGGGCGTACAATTTAATTCTGCCCGTATGAGTTTTTCTTAATTGATGCTTTGAGTCATACTTAAGCGCTGAGTTCTTTGCGGTGGTGATATCATATCCAAGAAATCTTGCTTTATCTTGACTATGTGTTATCTTGGTCTTTTCTTCGGACATCTCAAGATGCAGAGTATCCTCGAGAAATACTCTGAATTTTTCCTTGATTTCAGATGCATCCTCGAATGAACCTATGACTCCAATTAGAAAGTCATCCGCATATCTACAATAGACCAGACTTTTGTATTCCTTATTGTTTGCTCTCTTGCTTGGTAAACTGTGCATGTAGTTAATAGCGTCCTTTTGCAGCCGCAGAGCTTCCTTTCTTTGTTGCTCATTCCAATTTTCCCAATTTGCTCGGTTTTTTCTTCTGATGTAGTATAATTTGCTTGCTGCCCTTTGATACTCAAGGTTTTCTTTTGATTTACCTTTATTGAAGCTTTTCTTTAAGTTTTCCGCAAAATCGTCCAGCTTCGACAGATATATATTTGCCAATATTGGACTTACTCCTGAACCCTGAGGAGTTCCTGAGAAAGTGCAGTTATAAGCCCATTGCTCCATGTAGCCTGCCTTCAACATTTTCCAAATGAGAGCCAAGAAATTTCATCCTCGATTCTCTCCCTCAGAATATTCACTAGCACATGGTGGTCAAAGCTATCAAAACAGGCATGAATATCACCTTCTACAAACCATGTGATTCCGGTGAATTGATTCTGTATTTGCTGTAAAGCCGAGTGACAGCTTCTTTTAGGTCTGAATCCATGAGAGCAGTCTGAGAAATTTGGTTCATATATACTCTCAAGAATCATTTTTACAACCTCTTGTACTAATTTGTCTTCTGTTGATGGAATTCCCAATGGACGCTTCTTTGTGCTGTTTTTCTTTTCAATATACACTCGCCTTGCGGGATTCGGCTGATAGCTGAAACTCCTAATGCTTTCGATGAGAGCACTTATTCGCTTCTCGCTCATACCATCTAGGCTTTTGCATCCACACCAGATGTCATACTTCCTTGAGATTGGCTTATATTCTTATAAGCTAGAAAATAAAACTCTGGGTTGTATAAATTCCGATATAATCTTTTAAATTTATACTGTTTGTTTATTGCTTGTTCTGAAAGACTTTTCAATACCTTTACTGGTTCTCTCAATGTCTCACACATCCTTCCTCGTTTTAGTATTGAATGATAAACTGCCGTCCTTCGCCATGTGGGCGTTATTATTCGCTTCCGATTTTACGGCTATCCTTGTCAATCCAAGGTCCTCGAACTACTACGACGGCTCCGTTACCATGCTGAATATTCAGAGTCATCTCTCTTGCTTTTTACACTTGAGATTTTTCACCTTTCGGCATTACTCATAGCCACTTGGGCATTTCAGTTTAGGTAATCCCCGTTTAGCTTCATTGTGATAAGTTGTACTATTATCGGTATGGGAGTTTTCGTCATTTTCCATTACTTATGGCTGGCTTACGTTGATTATCCCGCGGATTGCAGACAGCAAAATACTAATCCGCCAACGTACCACCGTAACATCTTCCATTCGGTGTGGAGATGGTTAGCTCCAGCCTCTGACTTTCCTTCAAGCAGTTTAGCCTTCATCCTTATATAGTACCTTTCGCCTCGACACTCAGTCGCAGCTTGGAAGATTCGCTGACTTGTGCCTTTACAAACGTGCTGTTGTCCCCTTCATGTTTCCACTCGAGGTTAGTTGTTGACGATAAGATTGTGTTTTTTGCACTTGATAATTTTTCTTATTACTTTCTCATAGTAAAATCACAATGACCCACGACAATTGGGTGTCCACCCCAACCGCCTTACGGGCGCACGGAATC
>ENA-OQIM01000009-OQIM01000009.1-human-gut-metagenome-genome-assembly--contig:-NODE-9-length-48136-cov-5.120686_pt1 | contig 48136 bp, 55 predicted proteins | sample MGYA00242579_ERZ504744 | MGnify/ENA primary metagenome ERZ504744 (study PRJEB26092, sample SAMD00036441) | human gut metagenome | host: Homo sapiens | study: EMG produced TPA metagenomics assembly of the...
CAGGCGCGCTGATGAGTCAGGCGTTGCGTAAGATGACCGGTGCGCTGGCGCAAGCCGGTACCACCGCCATCTTCATCAACCAGTTGCGTGAGAAATTGGCGTGTTCTTCGGTAATCCGGAGACCACCACCGGCGGCAAGGCATTGAAGTTCTACGCGTCCGTACGTATGGACATCCGCCGTATCCAGACCATTAAGAACGGTGATGAGGCTGTCGGCAACCGTACCAAGGTCAAGGTTGTTAAGAACAAGATGGCTCCGCCGTTCAAGACCGCCGAATTCGATGTGCTGTACGGCGAGGGCATCTCCAAGGAAGGTTCCGTGCTTGATATGGCGTTGCAGGCCAACGTCGTCAAAAAGTCTGGCTCGTGGTTCACCTATGAGGGCGACCAGCTGGGGCAAGGACGCGAAAACGTGCGTCAGTTCCTCAAGGACAATCCGGAACTCACAGAGGAAATCGAGAACAAGGTCAAGGCGGCATTCGGTCTGATCAAACCTACCGACCAGTTCGCCGAGGACGATGGGGCGGAGGACGCCGCGGGCGCGCCGGATGATGGTAAGACGTCCAAAACTTCAAAAGCCGCCAAAGCCTGACATATGATCAGCGCCGAACGTTTCCTTAAGGAACAGGGCCTTCAGCCGGCGTCGGCCGATACTGGGGGCCTTGCCCTTTCTTCAGAGGATCCAGAACGCACGAACGTTCAGAGGTGGAACCGTCGAACGAAACCTGACCGTTCCAGTTTGTTCGCTGGAAGCGCAAATGCGACGAAAACGCCACGACACGCGCGACACGCTGGGCGTGTCGGGAACGGCGATTCTACTGCCGCAAAGGATCCAAATGATCTTGACGCATGCAGGGAAGCCGCATTGCGATTGCTGGACGCTGCGCCTCGACCTTCCGGCGCACTGCGTGAGCGCCTGATTGGTAAGGGCTATACCTCTGAAGTGGTTGACGACGTCATCGAAAGACTGACAAGGGTTCAACTGATTGACGATGAAGCCTACGCGCAATCCGCGGTGCGCTACTGTGCGACCCGTCTTATGGGATGTAGGGGCGCGGTCGCTGAGCTTACACGGAAAGGCGTCGACCGTAGGCTGGCCCAACAGGTTTGTGATGAGGCGGAATCCTACGGCGTGTTTACTGAAGCCGCATGGGAATTAGGCCGTAGAACCGCGAGAAAAACCGCCGGTCTGGAACGCGATGCACGTAGGCGCCGCTTCTGGAGCGCGGGCGGCAGAAAAGGCCATAATCCTGAGATTCTGCGCCAAATCGCACAGGAACTGTTTGATTGACGGCGACCGTTGACCAAGGGCGTGACGTCAGTTTCATAAAGAGGCTGGTGTAAAGAAATCCTCAAAACATAAAGAGTGGAGAGTGAGACCTCTTATACCCCGGGTTCTGTCGTGCCAACGGCACGGATGGCCATCCATCTCGACCTGACGTTGCCGTCAGGCTCTAGCAGCTACCCGAAGGCTTCGGACGAGCAGTCCTCGAACGCCTTCTGCTTGGCCTTGCTCCCGATGAGGCTTGCCATGCGGCCAACTGTCACCAGCGGCCCGGTGGTCTCTTACACCGCCGTTTCACCCTTACCCACCGGCCGAAACCGGTAAGGCGGTCTATTCTCTGCTGCGCTATCTCTCAGGTCGCCCTGGGCGGACGTTATCCGCCATCGTGCTCTATGGAGCCCGGAAGTTCCTCAACCGACAAAATCGGTCGCGGCCATCAAGAGGTCTCAAACGCACAACTATAGCAAGAGAATCGTCGAAAGCAAAGCGTAAAAAAACTTTTGTTTTCTCGGGGAGTTTTCCAGCAAATCACCAATCTTATGGATACAATGATGACTACCAAGCAGCGATGCAGCTGGTTGGTCCGTATATAGCGGTTAACACCGCTTGAGTCTAGGGAGGTCCACATGGAAATCGTCGTTACCGGACGTCATACGCAGATCAAGCAAAGGTTCCGTGACGTTGTCGAAAGCAAGATGAATCGTGTGACCGCTATCGCCCCGGATGCGCAGCGTGTCCAGATTGTGCTGTCCCACGAGGCAATCCGCGTCAGGCCGACACCGCCAAGCGCGTTGAGATCACCGTCATCGCAGGTCGTACCGTGGTGCGTGCCGAAGCCTCCAGCGCCGACGAGTTCAGCGCGCTCGATTTGGCTCTCGACAAGCTGACGCTTCGTCTGCGCCGTACCCGCGACCGCCACAAGGACCATCGTCGTGGCTACACCGATCCGGTCCCGGTCGATCTGGGCCCGGTCGAGCCGGTCGTCGTCGAGGAGCCGGAGCCGGAAGCGCCGAACAATAGCCCGGCCGACGCCGTTTCCGCTGATCTCGGCCCTGGCGAATCCGTCGAGGTCCAGGTCGGCGACACCCCAATCGTCATCCGCCGCAAGCTGCACATCGCCGAGCCGATGACCATTGACGAGGCCCTGTACGAGATGGAGCTGATCGGTCACGACTTCTTCCTGTTCGTCAACAAGGAAACCGGTCGTCCGTCCGTCGTCTACCACCGTCACGGTTGGAGCTACGGCGTCTTCGAAATCGACACTCCGGAGAATGTGGCCAAGAAGTAATGGCTAATGGCTGAAAACTGAACGATAAGAGGCTCGCATGTCATACATGCGGGCCTCTTTTCTTATGCGAAAAACAAGATACGTCAAAACTTACGTAAAATGGACGGAGCTTTTCGGAAATCGCGAGAAAGCGACTATCCTCAATCGAGGAAAGTCACCATACACAAAGGGAGTGATTGTGGTAGATATCGTTGACAAAGCCCTACGCATGGGTGAAGGCCGACAGATCAAGAAGCTTGAGAACGTGGCCAAAGCGACGAACGCCTTGGAGGACGAGATCGCGGCGCTTGACGACGAGGAGCTCAAGGGCCAGACCGCCAAGTTCAAGCAGCGTATCGAAAACGGCGAGTCCCTTGACAAGCTCATGCCGGAAGCCTTCGCCACCGTGCGTGAAGCTTCCAAGCGAACCCTGGGCCTGCGCCACTTCGACGTGCAGCTCATGGGCGGCGCCGCTCTGCACTGGGGCAACATCGCCGAAATGAAGACCGGTGAAGGCAAGACCCTTGTGGCCACGCTGCGGCCTACCTGAACGCACTCGACGGTCAGGGCGTCCACGTCGTCACCGTCAACGACTATCTGGCCAGCTACCAGGCCGAGCTGATGGGCCGTGTCTACCGCTTCCTCGGCATGAGCACCGGCTGCATCATCACCAACCAGAAGCCGCCGGAGCGTCGCAAGCAGTACAACGCCGACATCACCTACGGCACCAACAACGAATTCGGTTTTGATTACCTGCGCGACAACATGGCGTGGGAGAAGTCCGATCTCGTACAGCGTGGCCATCACTACGCCATCGTCGATGAGGTCGATTCCATTCTCATCGACGAAGCCCGTACCCCGTTGATCATCTCCGGTCCGGCCGAAGGCGACGTGACCCGCTGGTACCGCCAGTTCGCGCGCCTGGTCCTGAAGCTCAACCGCGACGAGGATTACGAGGTCGACGAGAAGAAGAAGGTCGTCGGCATCCTTGATCCGGGCATCACCAAGGTCGAGGACTATCTCGGCATCGACAACCTGTACGAACCGAACAACACCGCATTGATCGGCTATCTGAACAACGCCATCAAGGCCAAGGAACTGTTCCTGCGCGACCGCGACTACGTCGTGACCGGCGGCGAAGTGCTCATCGTCGACGAGCACACCGGACGTATCCTGCCGGGCCGCCGTTACAACGAGGGTCTGCACCAAGCCATCGAAGCCAAGGAAGGCGTGGAGGTCAAGCCGAAAACCAGACCTTCGCCACCATCACCCTGCAGAACTACTTCCGCATGTACGACAAGCTGGCAGGCATGACCGGTACCGCAGAGACCGAAGCCGCCGAATTCATGGGCACCTACAAGCTGGGCGTGCTGCCGATTCCGACCAACAAGCCGATGATCCGCGAGGATAAGGACGATCTGATCTTCCGTACCAAGAAGGAAAAGCTCGCCGCCATCGTCCGTGATGTGGCCAAGCGCCACAAGAAGGGCCAGCCGGTCCTGCTGGTACCGCATCCGTGGAATCCTCCGAAGTCGTGTCCTCTCTGCTTGACGTGGCCAAGATTCCTCACCAGGTGCTGAACGCGAAGCAGCATGACAAGGAAGCCGCCGTTGTGGCCGTCGCAGGCCGTAAGGGCGCCGTCACCGTGGCCACCAACATGGCAGGCCGTGGTACCGATATCATGCTCGGCGGCAACGTCGAGTTCCTCGCCGATGCGAAGCTCAAGTCTGAAGGCTATTCTCCGGATGACACTCCGGACGAGTACGAGAAGCGTTGGCCGGGCACTTTGGCCGAAATCAAGGACCAGGTCAAGGACGAGCATGAGGAAGTCGTCAAGCTCGGCGGTCTGTACGTGCTCGGCACCGAGCGCCACGAATCCCGCCGTATCGACAACCAGCTGCGCGGCCGTTCCGGCCGTCAGGGAGATCCGGGTGAATCCCGTTTCTACCTGTCCCTCGAAGATGATCTGATGCGTCTGTTCAACACCCAGCTGGTGGCGCGTGTCATGGCCAAGGGCATGCCGGAAGGCGAGCCGATCGAAGCCAAGAGCGTTTCCAAGGGCGTGCGCACCGCACAGAAGGCCGTCGAATCGCGTAACTTCGAAATCCGTAAGAACGTGCTGAAGTACGATGACGTGATGAACAAGCAGCGCACCGTCATTTATGCGGAGCGTCAGGCTGTGCTGAAGGGCGCGGATATCCACGAGGACATCCTCAAGTTCATCGACGACACCGTGCTGAGCTACATCAAGGGCGCCAACAACGGTTCCGACAAGCCGGCCGATTGGGATTGGGACGGTCTGTTCAAGGCCATCTCCTCCGTGTACCCGATCGCCGTGGAGCAGGAAGCGGCCAAGGACGCCGTCGACAAGCTCAAGGGCGACAAGGCCGTTGAGGCCCTGAAGGAGCTCATCGTCTCCGACGCCAAGGACCAGTACTCCGATTTCGAAGACAAGCTCGGCAGCGAAGGCCTGCGCCAGCTCGAGCGCCGCGTGGTGCTCGCCGTGCTCGACCGCAAGTGGCGTGAACACCTCTACGAGATGGACTACCTCAAGGACGGCATCGGCCTGCGCGGTATGGGCCAGCGCGACCCGCTGGTCGAATACCAGCGTGAAGGCTACCAGATGTACAACTCCATGATCGAAGCCATCAAGGAGGAAACCATCCAGCTGCTGTTCCACGTGGACATCGAACGCGTGGCCATGACCGAGGACGAGGAGACCGAATCCGATGAGGATGAGGCCGTGAACGCCGCCGAGGCCGTAATGGGTCTGGACGGCGAAGCCGCCGCGACCGGCGAATCCGCTCCTGCAGAGCCGGAGACCGATGACGAGGCCGAAAAGACCACCATCGATGAACTGGCTGACGAGCAGAAGAACGAGAAGGGCATCGTCGGCATGCAGCCGATCAGCCATGCCGAAGGCAAGGTCCCGGCCAACAAGCGTCCGAAGAGCGAGGAACTCCACTCTCCGTGGCGGATGGCCGCACTTCCCGGGAACCGGCAAGAACGCCCAGTGCCCATGCGGTTCTGGCCGTAAGTACAAGATGTGCCACGGCCAGAACGAGCAGTGATTCGCTGAATCGCTGACTTGCTCATGACATAACCTCCCCCGACCGTAATCGGGGGAGGTTTTCTTTTTTTGAAGAATCTTCGATGGGCCGTTTCGTGATATGGACGTGCGGACGTGGGGAAACGTCCAATCGTTACAATTGGCGGCATCAGAACAACAATAAAGGCGTGCGACAGCGCCAAGGAGGGCATCATGGCCGAAATCACATGGAAGTCGATCCTCACCAAGCTGGTCGGAGGGGACCACTTGAGCGCCGAGGAATCCGAGTGGTTCGTCGATGACCTCATGAACGGCAATGCCGATCCGGCGGCCGTTGGCGCGGTACTCGCCACCCAGCAGCAGTTGGGGCTGACCCCCGACGAAGTGCGTGGCGCAGCGAAGGCCATGGTGGCCCATGCCATTCCGCTGCACATCGACGGTGAAACCACCGACATCGTCGGCACCGGTGGCGACGGAGCCTCCACCGTGAACCTGTCATCCATGGGGCCGTCGTAGCCGCGGCCGCAGGCGTAAAAGTCGTCAAGCACGGCAATCGTGCGGCCTCATCCAAGTGCGGCACTGCTGACTGCTTCGAAGCGCTCGGCCTGCCCATGGATTTGACTCCGGAACAAGTGAGCGAAGTCGGCAACGAATGCGGCATCGCATTCGCTTTCGCACGCACCTTCCACCCCGCCATGCGTTTTGTCGGTCCGATTCGCGCCGCGCTCGGCGTGCCATGCGTGTTCAACGTGCTTGGTCCGCTGACCAACCCGGCAAGCCCGAAGCATATGGCCGTCGGCTGCGCTAATCGCAAGATGAGCCCGATCATGGCCGCCGTATATGCGGCGAACGGCCAGATCGGCATGGTCTACACTTCCCATGAGGCCTTGACGAGATGGCACCGACCGGTCCGGTCTCCATTTGGGAATTCAAGGACGGCAAGGTTACCGAAAACAAATTCGATCCGACCGTCGAACTCGGCCTCGCCAAAGTCACCATCGCAGATCTGAAGGGTGGCGAACCGACGCTCAACGCGCAGCTGGCACGAGACTTCTTCGCAGGCAAGGATGTGTCGTTCCGTACCACCGCGCTGCTGAACGCCGCTTCCGCAATCGTCGCCGACGGTCATTTGGTGCCGGGCGACGCAAGCTTGGCTGACCGGTTCAAAGCCGCCTACGCCATCGCGGAGCAGACCGTCGACTCCGGCAAGGCCACGGCGCTGCTTGACAAGTGGATCGCCACCGCCCAAGCTGCGAAGAAAGCCTGAAAACGCTGACAACGTATGTGTATGTGAAGGCCCCGGCGTAAATATGAACCGCACCCCGATTGTTGGACTGAAGAAATTCAGATTCGATGATCGGAGGTGCGGTTCTTTCGTATGCGTGAGGATCGAAGGAGACGTTACGACGACGGGTTCCGGCGCGAGGCGCTGGAGCTCATCAAGTCCGGAGCCGGCAAGGACACGCTCGCCAGAAGGCTTGCCATACCGGTGTATACCGCGAGAAACTGGATCAGGCTGTACAGGTCCAACGGCGAGGAGGCGGTCATGGGAGGCGGCGGCAGCAGACGCTACGACTGGGAGACGAAGGTCGCCGCGTCGCGCGACCACGTCGAGAACGGTCTGACCAAGACGGAGGCCATGGCCAGGCACGGGATCGCGAGCATCGCGTACCTGAAGCGCTGGTGCCGCGACTACCGGTCCGGAGGCGCTCAGGCCGAAACCCAAGGGCAGGCCGAAAGGCGCGAAATCCAAACCGAAGCCCGAACCGACGCGCGAGCAGGAGCTCGCCGAACAGGTCGCGTACCTGAAGGCGAAGGTCGCGTACCTGGAAAAACTCCGGGCCCTGCGGGCGTCCAAGTCACGCGGCGCGAGCGAAGCGCCGTCGTCCGACTGCTCGCAGGGCGGGGACACCGGCTCGGCCACCTCCTGAGGATAGCCGGGCTGCCGAAATCCACGTACTACCACCACCTGTCGCGCCCGGCGCACGTGTCCAGGCCGGACGTGGAGCCGATGGTACGGGAGATATGGGATGCAGTACCAGCACCAATGGTGGCGGGACGAGCTCGAATGCCCCGGCATCCGCCGGTCCATGAGCCGCAAGGGCAACTGCCTGGACAACGCGGCGGCCGAGCAGGTCTTCGGCCACTTGAAGGACGAGTTCTACCGCGGCCGTGTGTCGACTCGTACGAACAGTTCAAACGCGAGCTGGACGCCTACATCATCCATTGGAACACCAGACGACGCCAGATACGACTCGAGGGACGCACCCCGGAGGAGTTCCGGAGCATGTCCCTCGCGGTCTGACCCTGTATCCCAATTAACAACGTCCAACAAACGGGGCGCAGTTCAATAACCGCCGGGGCCTTCACATAGATGGATGTATTCAGTTTGTCGCCAAAGAATCGTCAGACGCGTGCTCCATCATCGAATTCGTCGGTACGCGTTTCACGATGCCCTTTATGCTGCACGATGAGGCCAGCGGCGCCGACCAGCGCACACAAACCGAAAATCGAACCAAGAATCGAAGCCAACGCCGGAACGAACACGGAAGCGATAATGCCGATGACGCCGGCCACCAGCAATATCCAGAACACCAGTTTTGACAGTTTCACATGGCCGATTTCAGGATTCGGCGGCACGAAGTCGTCACCGTAACGGTCCATGACCCGATCCGTGTCAAGCCAGCTCGAACCAGTGAAATCGCGCGGCCCACGACCATTCGCCGGCGCATCATTGGTGAACGTGCCCTGATCCAAGTCATCGATGGACAGCAAAGCCTCTTTTTCCCGACGTTGCGCATGCTTCTCGAAACGTTTCGCACTACGCGAACGTTCCACGGCCTTCAAATCGTCAGCATGCGAATCCGCAAACTCGGCCCAAGCCGCATCCAAGTCGTCCATTGGAGAGCCGCCACCATGCGACGCGTCATTTGGGCGTTCTTCATCGTCATTGCTATTGTTGAGGTCAGTCATACTTATACTCTAATCGGGCGGAGGCCAATCCGCCGGGAGGATCGTGAAGAATGCTCTATTGGTTTTTCGTCAAAGGCTTGGGACCAATCGCCATCCACCGTTTGGGACCGACCGCGCAAGGACTTGAGAACATTCCGCACGAAGGTGGCGCCATCATCGCAGCCAACCATCTTGCCGTCATCGACGATGCGTTGCTGCCGTTGACCTGCCCGCGCATGATTCATTTCATGGGCAAGGCCGAATATTTCGAAGGCAAAGGCATCAAAGGCAAATTCAAGAAATGGTGGTTCACGTCAGTCGGCGTGTTCCCCGTGGACCGTTCCGGCGGTTCCAAATCACTTGGCGCACTGAACCACGCCCGTGAGATCATCGAGGACGGACATCTGTTCGGCATTCACATCGAAGGTACTCGCAGCCCCGATGGACGTCTTTACAAAGGACACACCGGCGCGGCGCGTCTGGCATTCGAAACCGGTTGCCCCATTATTCCGGCCGCCATCATCGGTTCGCGTGAACTGCAGAAGCCAGGACAGGTCATTCCGAACAAAGGCAAGTCCAAGGTGATTTACGGCAAGCCGATTGAAGTCGAGAAGAAATCCGCCGACCAGATTACCCACGATGATTTGCGTTCGCTTACCGACCGCGTGACCCGTGAGATCCAGAAGATGAGCGGACAGGAATACGTCGACGAATACGCGCAGAAGGTCAAGGCCGAGCTCAAAGCCCAGCAGGAGGCCGAAGCGCAGGCACAAGCCGAATCCGCTGCCAAGAAGGCATAAGTTTTCAGCGAGGTTCATTCCAAACCAATCAGGGGTGTCTGTTCCGAAGAATGTTTTCGGAACAGACACCCCTGATTTCTATTTTGTAATCAGGATAATCAGTCGAACAGCGACGAATACATTTTCAAGGTGACGGTATTCGGCGTGCCATCCTCCTGACGCAGTCGCACCTCGGTGCCTCCTACCGGATCCTGCGAAGCGACCTTCTTGTCTTGACTGGAGTCAAGTGTCAGTTGCGAGCTGATCTTCACACTGAATCCCAGCTTCTCCAATGCGGCTTTGGCAGCGGCGGCTTTCTGTCCGACATAATTCGGCAGCGTTACGGTTTCCGGTCCCTTCGACACCACCGCATTGACGCTATCGCCCCAGTGCAACTCGTCTCCGGTCTTCGCGGAAGCGGAAATCACCTGTCCTTGCGGAATCTTGTCATCGAATTGCTCGGTCCAGTTGACGGTGAGCTTGAGCGCATCAAGCGTCTGCTGCGCCTCATCCTTCGATTTGCCCACGACGTCCGGCATGGTAACCGGTTTCGGTCCTTGGGACAGCGTGACGGTAATCTTCGCGTTATGGGGCAGAGTCGCGCCGGGATCCACGCTTAAATCAAGCAACGCGCCCTGAGGTACGTCCATGGAATACGCGTCATCATTGGCCGGAGTCTGTTCGATGTTGTCGAAGCCGGCACGCTTCAACGCGTTGATCGGATCCTTGCCGTTCGCACTGGTGGCATCGAGAATGTCTGTGGGAACAGTGCCCTGCTTAATACCCTTGGACACTACCACCTTGACCTTCTGATGATGACGTTTGCTCACATGCGAACCGACATTCTCCGGGTCGGTGGAGATGACATTGCCAGCCTTGACGGAATCACTGAACGCCTCGGTCTCTTCGTACTCGATGTTGGAGAATTTCAGCAGTTCCTCATAGGCGTTCCATTTGATGTTGGAAATACGGCAGGGCTCCGAATCGGAACATGTGAGATCTGCCGGCTGAGGCATGGTCCAGTAGCTGCCCGGTCCTCGGAAATACCACCAGGCATAGCCTCCACCGCCTGCGCAGGCAAGCACGATGGCTGCTACGACGGCGATGATGACAGGTGCACGCTTGCCACTGCGTTTCGGCTGTCCACCACTGACCGGACCGTTCGAGGGGGAAGCTGGAACGTTGTTGGCGGGGACGTCGTTCTTTTCCAAAGCCAAGCGGGTGGTTGCCTCCGGATCTGCCTGCTGCGCCGGCATGACGGTGGTTTTGTTCGGGTTTTCCGGATTGAACTGTCGTGTACGATCGTCGTTCTGACGCACAGGCGGTGCTGGGGGAGCGGGCGGTAGCGGCATCTGCCGGGTGCCATCGCCGGGCATGGTGTCGGCGGCATCGTTTGCGGCCGGGGAAACGGCTGACAGACGGTATTGCCAGTCGTCGATGGTGAGGTTCGATTGCAACTGCTGCAATTCGTCGAATGCCACGGACGCATCCTGGGGACGGTCCTCGACCGCGCGCGCGTAAGACGGGCGAGGAATGCGGCCACGCCTGCATTGATGCCCGGACAAGCGGTCGTGATATCCGGCACATCCTCATGCACGTGCTTGAACACCAGCGTCACCGGATTGTCCGCGGTGAACGGCACCTTGCCGGCCAGCATCTCCCAAGCCATGATGCCTACGGAATACAGGTCTCCCTGCGGCGTTGCCTGATTGTACTGAATCATTTCTGGCGCCAGATAGGCGGCCGTGCCCAGCAGCATGCCGGTGGAGGACAGCGTGGCCTGCGACACCGCCTTGGCCAGGCCGAAATCGGTGATCTGCACATGTCCTCGGTCATTGAGCAGAATATTCTCCGGTTTGATATCGCGGTGCACCACGCCTGCGCGATGCGCCGAAGCCAAGCCGTCCAACGTCTCACCGACTATGCGTAGCGTCTCACGAACGCTGAACGTGACTTGCTGGTTCATTTCGTACCGCAGGTTCACGCCATGCACGTACTCCATGACAAGAAAATCCAGTCCATCGAACTCACCGGTGTCATACACCTGCACGATATGGGGATTGGCTATTGCTGCTGCGGAACGGGCCTCGCGATGGAAACGTTCCACGAACTGGTCGCGTTGTGGGCCCTGTGCCAGCTGCGTGTGCATGATCTTAATGGCGACGGTGCGTCCCAGACGCTCGTCAACAGCTTGATACACCGTGGCCATGCCGCCATCGGCGATTCTGCTGACGACTCGGTACCGGCCTTCGATGACCTGGCCTTCGGGGGCATGCTGGGCTTCACTCATGGCTAATCGGTACGATTCCTTCTTCAAAAAACGTTTCGCGACAAAGATGTGTTCACTTGTAGTCTACAAGGAATGGTTTGCGGAAGATGCGATGAACACGGGTCTTTCACAGTGCGGCGGCATCAGCCCTGTTCCCGCACAATCGGTACGAAACGTGCGCATGCTTCGGTAAGCATGTCTTTGCGATCCTGCGATAGTTCAAGCGTCTCGATGGCGGCCTTCGACTCGAGCCACAGACCGGCGATCCGTTCCTTGGAACGTGCGATGGCACCAGTGGACTCGAACAATGCGATGGCACGCCTAACATGTGCCTCGTCACGTGATTCGGCTTCCCACATGTCGATGAGTTCACGTCGTTCGACATCACCGGCAGCTCAATCGCATCGGCCAGCAACACCGTGCGTTTGCCTTCACGGATATCACCGCCCACCGGTTTGCCGGTATTGCGGCTCGACCCGATGACGTCCAGAAGATCATCCGCGAGCTGGAACGCCAAACCAAGAGGCAATCCAATCGCCAGTGCGAGCCTGCGCGCGTCCGCAGGGGCGAGGCCGGCGGCAAGCATACCGAATTCCAAAGGTGCGATAGTGGTATAACTGGCGGTCTTCCAACGGAAGACATTCAAAGAGGCCGACGCCAGCTCTTCAGGATCGTCTAACGTATTGAGTTCCACGGCCAAATCGAGTACTTGGCCGATTTCCACTTCACGGTGCATATTCAGGAAGGCCGACACCACGGAAGATCCGGAGCCAAGCCGGCAAGCCGCTTTATTGGCGATATCCACGCTCGCGGTGGCCAGCATATCACCCAACATGATGCCCAAACCATGGCCGATGGCATCACTATGGGTATCCGTGCAAGCGCACGATGAGCGGACGGCTTGCCACGGCGCAGATCGGAATCGTCGATGATGTCGTCATGCACCAACGCGCCGGTCTGAAACACTTCGATCGCGCATGCCAGATCCAACACCGCATCCATATCACGTTCCGCCACATCCTGCGGCGCGAACGCACGGAACGCATCCAACGTCAGCAACGCCCGCAGACGTTTGCCGCCCTCACTTGACGTGACCGCCTGCTGCGCCACCGCATCAGCGACGGCTTTGCAGGAATTCGCCACCGGATCGTCCGCATGCAGGAACGAAAAATCCTTTACCAGCGAGAGCGTGCGCGTTTCAATCTGTTCCAAATCGGAAGAGCTAGTCATGGGTCAAGGTTATCCACACACATTCGACAAGAGGAAAACATAATGATTGCAGCGGGTGAGACGGTGCCGGACGTTTCGTGACACGCCGAGCTTCACGTTCTCCGACCACAGGGGTCCCGAAACGCCTCATTGCATTGCCGGATGATGCATAGTTCCAACAAAGCGGCCTGCATCAAGCGACCGCTCCGATACGCCAAGGAGGACGAGACATGAAGACGATCGACGAGCCCATGCCGATATGCGAAGCCGAGATGGAACGGCTTGAAGACCAATTGGTGGAGGATTGCAAATCGCTGGGCATGGCGGAGAGCATACGCGATTTCCTGCAGGAGCCATTCTCGGAATGGATGGATGAGCTGGCCGATGAATCGTCGGGAGATGACGATTCATCGCCAGAATGCAGACTGTCTAGAAACGGTGCGGGAGCACTTGCCATCGCCATGCAGCAGACCATGGCGGTGCGTGACGCGCTGCTGGTCTCCATCATCGTGGATGAACGACGTTCGTCACGTGACTTTCTCATGGGATTCATGGCCAATCCGACACTTCCCGGCAACACGCGTCATCTGGAGGAATCCCTCAACGGATCGTTCCGTGACGCATCAAGAAAACCCGACACGAAACGTTGCGACAACGGCGTCAACATGATGTTCGACATCATCGGGATGGTCCCCGAACGGTATCATGTGCAGCCATTGGCCATCATCAGTTATGTGCTGTGGTGGATGGGCGATGAGCGCGCCATGCTGTGCGCGATGCGTGCGCTCGCGTTGGATGAGAATTGTTCGCTCGCGGCGATCATCTGCTCCGCGGCACATCGTCATATCGGACCGGTATGGGCCGAAGAGACATAGAGCAACACTCCGAAAGGAAGCGGTACTTGCGCATGGTGAGCTCAACACGCGGGAATAATCGTCCTTGCAAGATGGTTAACTCACATAGTTGACGATTTGCCCTTGCCAGAAGTGGGTCCATATGGTATACGCTTCCGGCGGGATCAATAGGAGGATAAGTTTGGCCACCAAGGAAACGACGGTAAATACGGAACAGACTGATCTGACCGAAAAGACCACCTCCGGAAAAAAGGCCTCCACGCGCAAGCCTGCTGCCAAGAAGAGCGAGTCCTCAAAGACCGCTACGAAGACGTCGCGCAAGACGGCCGCGAAGAAGACCTCCGCCGCCAAGAAAAGCAAGAAAGCGGAAGAAGAAGAGAACCTGATCGAGCAGGACGCTCCTGAAGACGATCCCGTCGAGGATGCCGATCTTGATGATTTCGACGATGACCTTGATGACGTGGACGACGAAGGGGAGGATGACGACCTCGACGAGGACAATATCGACGAGGATGACGATTCCGAACTGGAAGACGATGACGAAGACAAGCGCAAAAAGCCGGAAGAGCCCAAGGAAAAAGGCGCTTTCGTGGTGCGTGACGATGATGACGACGACAATCTGACGCCGTCCGGCAATCCGAAGCGTCGTGTGATCGCAGCCGGCGCCACCGCAGATCCGGTCAAGGATTACCTGAAGCAGATCGGCAGAGTGAACCTGCTGAACGCCGAACAGGAAGTCGACCTGTCCGAACGCATCGAGGCCGGCCTGTACGCCCAACATCTGCTGGACACGGAATCCGACAAGATGGATTTCAAGCGCCGGCGTGAACTGAAGTGGGCCGCGAACGACGGCAAGCGCGCCAAGGACCATCTGCTGGAAGCCAACCTTCGACTCGTGGTCTCTCTTGCCAAGCGCTATACGGGCCGTGGCATGCTGTTCCTCGATTTGATTCAGGAAGGCAATCTTGGTCTGATTCGTGCCGTAGAGAAGTTCGACTGGAAGAAGGGCTTCAAGTTCTCCACGTACGCCACATGGTGGATTCGCCAGGCCATCACCCGTGCCATGCTGATCAGGCCCGCACCATTCGTGTGCCTGTGCATATGGTGGAAGTCATCAACAAGCTGTCCCGCGTGCAGCGCCAGATGCTTCAGGACCTCGGCCGTGAACCTACGCCGGACGAACTGGCCCGTGAGCTCGACATGCCGGTCGAGAAGGTGCAGGAAGTGCAGAAGTACGGGCGTGAGCCGATTTCCCTGCACACGCCGCTGGGCGAGGATGGCGATTCCGAGTTCGGTGATCTGATCGAAGACACCGACGCCATCGCACCGTCCGATGCCGTCGCCTTCTCGCTGTTGCAGGAGCAGTTCAAGCAGGTGCTTGAAACGCTGTCTCCGCGTGAAGCTGGCGTCATCAAGATGCGCTACGGTTTGGAGGACGGCCAGCCGAAGACGCTGGATGATATCGGACGTGTGTATGGCGTGACGCGCGAACGTATCCGCCAAATCGAATCGAAGACCATGTCCAAGCTGCGCCATCCGTCCCGTTCGCAGACGCTGCGCGACTTCCTGGACCAGTGATAGTAATCAGACGCGAGTAAATGAAGTCGAGAAACCGGCATGAACGCAGGGTTTCTCGACTTCATGTCTTGTAAGGCGACAATTGAAAGGGAACATGGCTAAGGATAATTACGGTGCTGAGAGTCTTACCGTGCTCGAAGGCTTGGATGCGGTGCGCAAACGTCCGGGCATGTACATCGGCACGACCGACAGCCAGGGCCTGATGCACTGCCTGTGGGAGATCATCGACAATGCCGTCGATGAGGCTCTTGCGGGAGCCTGCAACCACATCATCGTGACCTTGCATGACGATGGTTCCGTTGAAGTGGCGGACAATGGCCGAGGCATTCCGGTGGACGTGGAGCCGAAAACAAGCTCACCGGCGTGGAAGTGGTGCTGACCAAGCTGCATGCCGGCGCCAAATTCGGCAATTCCTCGTATGGCGCTTCCGGCGGTCTGCATGGTGTCGGCTCATCCGTGGTGAACGCATTGAGCTCCCGTCTCGACGTGGAAGTGGATCGTGACGGCAAAACCCACCACATGGCTTTCCATCAGGCCACCCCGGAGTGTATTCCGACGTTGATCCGGAACACCCGTCTCCCGATTCGCCATTCAAGAAGACGCGCAAGAATCGTCCCACCGAACTTGAGATCATCGGCAAAGTCAGTCCGAAGACCACGGTACCCGCATCCGCTATTGGGCGGATCCGGAGATTTTCAACGACACCGCTGAATTCAGCTATGACCAGCTCATCGACCGTGTACGGCAGACCAGTTTCCTGGTGCCAGGGCTGAAAATCACCGTCATCGACGAGAACATTCCCGAAACCGGCGACGAGTCCATTGACGAAATGCTGGAAGTCGATGACAATGTCATCGAACAGGTGACGGAAGAGAACACGTCCGCTGAAACGGATGATATCGGAACCTCTGCCGACATACTGCAGGAGGATTCAGCCGAAGCTGATGAGTCAGCCGAATCGCAAGAAAACGATGCTGCCACGCAATCGCAGGAAACCGTTTCCCAGCCCGTGCAGCCGAAATATCCGCATGCGCGCGTCGAAGAATTCTGCCATACCGGAGGCGTGAAGGATTTCGTCGACTTCCTGTCCAAAGGCGAAGCAGTCTCCGATATTTGGCGCATCGCCGGCGAGGACACGTATGTTGAAGAAACGCAGGCGGTCGGAGACGATGGTGAACTGCATGCGCAGAAGGTGACGCGTGATTGCGCAGTCGATATCGCCATGCGATGGACCAACGGCTACGACACCACCATGCGCAGCTTCGTCAACGTGGTGGAGACGCCCGGCGGCGGCATGCACGTGGACGGCTTCCTCCAAGGCATCACCAAGCAGGTGCGCAAGGCCATCGAGGACAACGCGCGCAAACTCAAGGTGAATCTCAAGGATTCCCATATGAAGGTGGAACGTGACGACATTCTCGCCGGTCTGGTGGCCGTCGTCACGTCCGCATCGCCGAACCGCAGTTCCAAGGCCAGACCAAGGACGTGCTCGGCACCGCGCAAGTCAAGCCGATCGTCTCCAGAATGACCGACAGGCAGTTCGGTGAGATGATTACCGGCTCCAAACGCGGTTACAAGGAACAGTCCGGCCGCGTGCTGGAGAAAATCGTCGGCGAAATGCATGCCCGCGTGCAGGCGCGCAAGACCAAGGAAGTCACACGCCGTAAGAACGCGCTTGAATCCGCGTCCATGCCGCCGAAACTGTCCGACTGCCAGCCCGGCAATGACGATGTGGCCGAACTGTTCATCGTCGAGGGTGATTCCGCATTGGGCACAGCCAAGGCCGCCCGTAATTCCGGTTTCCAAGCGTTGCTGCCGATTCGAGGCAAAATCCTCAACGTGCAGAAGGCATCGCTCGCGCAGATGCTGTCCAACAAGGAATGCGCAGCCATCATCCAGGTGGTCGGCGCAGGATCCGGCGCAAGCTTCGACATCGAACAGGCCCGATACAACAAGATCATCATGATGACCGATGCCGATGTCGACGGCGCGCACATCCGCATCCTGCTGCTGACGCTGTTCTACCGGTACATGCGGCCGCTTATCGAATACGGTCATGTGTATGCCGCAGTGCCGCCGCTGCATCGTATCGCGTTGACGGGTACGCATAAGGCGAGTACATCTACACGTATTCCGATGATGAGTTGGCAGGCAAACTCGCCGAGCTTGATAAAAAGCACATCGGCTACAACGAGGACATCCAGCGTTACAAGGGTTTGGGTGAGATGGACGCCGACCAGCTGGCCGATACCACCATGATCCGCGCACCCGCATGCTGCGCCGTATCCGCATGGAGACGCCGAACAGGCCAGCCACATCTTCAGCCTGCTCATGGGTGATGACGTGCCGCCGCGCAAGGCGTTCATCGTGGAGAACGCCGACGATTTCGACCGTTCCAAGATCGACACCTGATCTTGATTGCATGGGAGGTAGGTTCCGTTCCGTCGAAACCCGCCTTCCGCATTTTTTGCCGGAACCAACGCCTGCTCGCTTCTTGGAACAGGACCGAAAACAAGACCGAATCATGCTTCGACCGGAATCAGACGTTGAATCGGTACCGCAAATCGCTAGTTACCGTTTGGTAGGTAACTGCGGGTAAACTGTATGACGAATTCGGACCATCGCGTCCATGGAACCATCAAAGGAGCTGATTCATGGCTAATCTGCTGCTTGCCGTGATTTATGTGGCTTTCATCAGTCTGGGCTTGCCGGATGCCGTGCTCGGGGCCGCCTGGCCGACGATGGGCACCGATTTGAATGCGCCTGTTTCCTGGGAGGGTGGCATTTCCATGACCATTTCGGCGGGCACCATTGTGTCCGCGTTGCTGTCCGATCGAATGACTTTGCGATTCGGCGCGGGCAAGGTCACTGTGGTATCCGTGGCATTGACGGCGTTCGCTTTGTTCGGTTTCTCGATCGCGCCGAATTACTGGATGCTGCTGTTGTTCGCGATTCCTTATGGATTGGGAGCAGGCGGCGTCGACGCCGCGTTGAACAACTATGTCGCGATCCACTATGAAAGCCGTCACATGAGCTGGCTGCACGCCATGTGGGGATTGGGCACGCTGCTTGGCCCGTACATCATGGCGTATGCATTGGGCGCGGGTCAAGGCTGGTCGTGGGGATACCGGTACATCTCCATCCTGCAGATAGCGCTTACCGCGGTACTGGTTTTCAGCCTGCCACTGTGGAAGACACGCACCGCACAAGACACCGAAGAGACAACTGAGGGTGACGGACCGCGTAAGCCGCTCGGTATCCGTGGCGTGCTCGCGATTCGTGGCGCACGCGAGATCCTCGTCATGTTCTTCTGCTATTGCGCGCTTGAATCCACCGCCATGCTGTGGGCCAGCAGCTATATGGTGCTCGGCAAGGGCATCGATAAGACCACGGCCGCCATGTGGGGAAGCCTGTTCTGTATCGGCATCACCGTCGGGCGTCTCGCAAGCGGATTCCTCACCATGAGATTGAGCGATCCGTCTATGATCCGCCTCGGTCAGGCCCTGGTATTGACGGGTGTCATCATCATGCTGCTGCCGCTGCCGCATCACATCGGCACCATCGCGGGACTGATGGTCATCGGCCTGGGATGCGCGCCGATCTATCCATGCGTCATCCACTCCACGCCGACCTATTTCGGCAAGGACAAGTCCCAGGCCATCGTCGGCATGCAGATGCATTCGCCTATGTGGGGTCGATGTGCATGCCGCCGCTGTTCGGGCTGATTGCGCAGCATGTTTCGGTCAACCTGTTCCCGTTTTATCTGGTGGTGTTCCTGGTGCTGATGGTCGCCATGCATGAGACCTTGCGCCGCAAGTGCGGCGACCGTGCGGCCGCCTGACGACGCCATATGTGAGACGCTCGAATGCGTCAGCCGGGCGGTGTGCTCGAATGGGTCGACGACGAATGACGGGGTTTCTGCCGGTTGTGGATGATGTCTGAAGCGATGCCATAATCGAACGTATGTACGAATGCATGGACTTGTTCTCGGAGGCTACCAATGCCTGGTTCAAGCATGCGTTCAATGCTCCGACGGAGGCGCAACGTTTGGCATGGCCGGCCATCCGCTCCGGCGAGAACGTGTTGGTGGTGGCGCCCACCGGCTCCGGCAAGACATTGTGCGCCTTCCTTTCCGCAATCGACCGTCTGATGACGAAGGAGAGCGATGACTTATTGCGGACGTCCGGCGGTGGGGACGGCACGGCTGAATCCGATTGCAATGCCAAGAAGCGCAAACCCGTCCGCGGTGTCAGGATCCTGTATATTTCGCCATTGAAGGCTCTGGCGTGGATGTGGCCAAGAACCTCCAAGCGCCATTGGCCGGCATCGCCGGACAGTGCGAGGCGATGGGATTGCCATCGCCGAAAGTCAGCGTGGGCATACGAAGCGGCGACACCACGCCGCAGGAACGGCGCAGAATCGTCAGCCATCCGCCGGATATCCTCGTAACCACGCCAGAATCGCTGTTCCTGCTGCTCACCTCCAAGGCGCGACGGATACTTTCCGCCGTTGATACCGTTATCGTGGATGAAGTGCACGCCATCGCGGGCTCCAAACGTGGCGCGCACCTGGCGCTGAGCTTGGAACGATTGGAAAGCCTTGCCGGCCGGTCTGTCCAACGCATCGGGCTTTCCGCCACTGTGGAACCGCCGGCCGAAGCCGCACGTTTCCTTGGCGGCACGCGGCCGGTACGCGTCATCAGACCCGAATCGCACCCCGACATGGATCTGAAAGTGGTGGAACCGCTTTCGGCCATGCGCGATCCCGTCTCCGACGACGCAGGGCGGAGGGCAGGCGCCGTGAAACTTCCGAACCGCCATACCACGCATATCTCCGGGGTGGGTCCTGCCATGGAGGCATTGGCGGAACGTAAAGGACTGACTTCGGTCGGGGGAGACGAACATACCTCACGGGTTTCGACCGGAGGTTCGGTATGGCCGGCCATCGAACGTAGCGTGCTTGACGAAGTGCTGAAACACCACACCACCCTCGTGTTCGTCAACTCCCGTGCCTTGCGGAAAACTCACCGCACGGCTCAACGACCTGTATGCGCAATTGCGCACATCCCGGAAAACCGGGTCTGAAACCGCCGTCAAAGCGGACGCAGGGCGGGATGCGCTGTCCGACCGTAGGCTTGGCCGAACGGACTTGAGTGTGTCGGACAACGCATCCCAGCCGGAGTCCACAGCCAGTGATTCCACCCAGCCGTATCCGGATCTGGGTTCCCCGGAAGGCCGTGAAGCTTCGCCAAACACTACGATTCCGTGGTCGGATCCACCACCATGCTGGTCTCCTCGCATGCGGACGCCGACGCGATCGCCATGGCGCATCATGGTTCCGTTTCCAAAGACCGGCGCAAACAGATCGAAGAGCAGCTCAAACGCGGCCAATTGCGTTGCGTGGTCGCCACATCGACCTTGAACTCGGCATCGACATGGGTTCAGTGGATCTGGTCATCCAGATCGCACCGCCATTGTCCGTGTCCTCGGGATTGCAGCGGGTGGGGCGCGCGACCACAAGGTCGGGGGAGTCTCGCATGCACTGTTCTACCGATTACACGAGAGCAAATCATCGGCACGGCCGCAAGCATCGAATGCATGCGCTCCGGAGACATCGAAACACTGACCATTCCATGCACCCCCTTGGACGTGCTTGCCCAGCAAACCGTCGCCGCCGCGGCGATGGATGATCTGAAACCAGACGACTGGTACGTGACCGTGCGCAAGGCCGCGCCATTCGAAGATCTCGACAGAACCATGTTCGATGCTGTGATGGGCATGATGACCGGTGCCTACAACGGCGAGGATTTCTCCGCCTTCCGACCTCCATTGCAATACAACGAAGAGGCGGGTCTCATCTCCGCGCGCCTGGCGCTCAACGACTGGCCGTGACCAGCGGAGGCACCATACCCGACCGAGGAACCTACACCGTGGTGCTTCCCGAAGAAGGCTCCGGACCGGGCCCACGCAAAGTGGGGGAGCTGGATGAGGAAATGGTGTACGAATCCCGGGTCGGAGACGTCATCACCCTCGGCACATCGACCTGGCAGATCCAGGAAATCACCCGGGACCGTGTGGTGGTGGTTCCTGCTCCAGGGCGTACCGCCCGACTGCCGTTCTGGCATGGCGAAGGCGACGGGCGGGACGCGGCATTCGGACGATCCCAAGGCCGATTCATACGCGATATGGCGCAAGGACTACGCGCGGAAGTCTCGGATGGCATCGCAGGAGACAAGACCAGCCGATTCGACACGACAACAATCGCACGTCTACGTCGTGACGGATTGGATGACAACGCCATCGGCAATCTTGCCGACCTGCTTGCCGAACAGCGCGCCGCCACGGGAACGATTCCCAACGACCGTGAGCTGGTCGTCGAACGCTGCCAGGATGAAGAAGACGATTGGCGTGTGATCGTCCACTCGCCATACGGCAGACGCGTGCACGAACATGGGCCATGGCCATCACCACACGTATCAAACAACGATACGGGTTCGATGGGCAGGTATACGCGGCCGACGACGGCATCATCATCCGCCTCCCGGACGGCGACGGCAACCTGCCGATCCGCGAGCTGCTGCTGTTCGACACGGAAGAGCTGCAACGCATCATCGAAACACAAGTCGGCGAAAGCGTGCTGTATGCCGCACGATTCCGAGAATGCGCGGCGCGATCGCTGTTCCTGCCACGCGCCAACCCCGGCAGACGCGTCCCCTTGTGGCAGCAGCGGCTGCGCGCGGCGCAACTGCTCAACGCCGCCCGAACTCGGAAGAACTTCCCGCTGCTGTTGGAAACCGCACGCGAATGCCTACAGGACGTGTACGATCTGCCCGCGCTGAAACATGTGATGTCCGGATTACGCTCCGGCGTCATCTCTTTGAGCGAGACCGTCACGGAAACGCCGTCGCCGTTCGCGGAAAACATGCTGTTCGGATACGTGGGCGCGGTCATGTACCAATACGACGTGCCGCAAGCCGAACGCAGCACGCAACTGCTGTCCATGGACCCGGAAGTGCTGGAACGTCTTCTGGGCGCCACGGATATGGCTTCGCTGTTGGATGCCGACGTCATCGCGCAGATTGGGAAGGAGCTTGCCGGACGGACGTTCTGGAACGATTTGGACGAGACCGACATTGCCGGCCGTGTGGCGCGATATGCCAAAACGCATGGCCCATTCACCGCGGATCAGATGATCGCCGAACTGGGATTGGACGCTGTCCAAGGCGTACGCATGTTGGATGAATTACATGCCAAAGGCGAACTGCTGAAAGGCCATTTCGTCGATGATGCGGCCGGAGCGGACGCCAATGGTTCCGATGATTCAGCATCGGAACGGTCACCTCGGCAAACGCCCCAGCAATGGCTCCACAAAGACGTGTTTCGGCGTATCCGCGCGCTTTCGCTTGCCAAGCACGCAAAGCCATCAAGCCGGTGGAACCGGCTGTCTATCAGGCGTTCCTGTTGGACAGACAAGGTGTCGGACCTGTGGGTGGCGCCCGATATGAAGGCGTCGACGCTGATGCGTGTGATCGAACAGCTTGAAGGCATATACCTCAACGCCTCCGTTTGGGAATCCTCGGTCTTCCCCGCACGCGTTCGCGACTACCAACCGAGTATGTTGGACGAATTGCTCGCATCCGGAGATGTGGTATGGGTCGGCTCCAAAATCAATGGTTCCAACGCCAAGGAAGCCGGCGGAATCGCATTCCATCCAGCTGATTCACGGCTGCTGACGAAACCCGGCGAACAATCGCAGAACAATGCCTATAGTGCCGGAACCATGACCGTGCCGGAGACGATACTTGCCGCATTATCGAATGGGGGAGCCTTCCATGCGCGGCAGCTTTCCACAGCCGCCAAAACCATCTGGCAGGAACATGCGGAAGTCAACGTGAATCCTGAAACAGGGGAAATCATCCTTCCCGCATGGGGCGAAAGCCAGTTCGAGGAAGCCTTGTGGTCCTTGGTATGGCAAGGCAAAGTGACGAACAGTTCATTCGCTCCCGTTCGGGCCTTGGCTCAAGGCACGGTTTCAGTGCGCGCGCCACGCACTGCCGCACGCAGACGCGTACGGATCCACGCCTCGACACCGGTGACGCTCGGTGGATTATGGTCCGCGGTCGACTCGTCCCAGACCAGTCCAATGGCGATACCGGACCAAACGGACGATACCGCCGGCAAACCAACAGCCGGCATCGAGGAATACGACATCGCATTGATCGAATCGCTGCTCGACCGATATGGCGTGATCGCCGCTCCGCTAATCGACAAGGAGCAGGTCGCAGGCGGATTCTCCGGACTATACCCGGTACTCAAACGCATGGAGGAACACGGCAATCTGGTCAGAGGCATGTTCGTCAAAGGATTCGGAGCGGCCCAATTCGCCGGACGTGACACAGTGGACGCCTTGCGCGGCGACGACGAAGCGCGCAGCCAATCCTGCGTGGCGCTCGACGTGACCGACCCGGCCAATCTGACAGGCTCCGCGATCACATGGCCCGAACAACACCATATGAAACCGGCGCGCAGAGCGGAATCGGTCATCGTGCTCGACCACGGCATGCCGGTGCTGTTCGCCGTGCCGAAAAGCCACAGAATCGTCAGCTTCACCGATGACGAGCGAATATTGCAGCCGGCATGTACGGAACTTGCCTATGCATTGCAACATCAGTCCAAGGGCAGCGTCAGCTTCGCCGAAATGAACGGTGAATCATTGAAGGAACGCAACGAATACAGACGTTGCTGCATGCTGCCGGGTTCGTGGACAGCCCACAAGGCATGAAGCTATATGGCTGAACCAACCGGAGGCACTTTCACCCAGCCTGCTCATTCAACCTGGCAGCCAAGTGCGCAAAACGGGAAGGCCCTGAACCGGAAGAAGAAGAACCAGTCCAGAGCCCCGCCAATCGATTTCGTCGAATCAGCCGACCACCGCAATCGGCGCCGACAGATCCGTACCGGAACCATCGCGTCGCATATCAGGCTTCGGCAATTCCACAGGAGCGCCACTTTGCGTGGAAGCATGCAACGGATACGCGCCCACGAACGCGAGAATCAACGTATCCTGCCCCTTGAGGAATCGCTGCGAACGCACGCCACCCGTACCACGGCCCTTCGTCGGATACATCTCCAACGGCGTGACCTTCGCGGCACCGTTTTCAGTGCCAGGCAACGCTTCGGAATCGCCGGCAACCGTCAACACCACGGCTCCGGAAGCGGAGAACAGTCCATTCTCGCCTTCTTCGTAATTCCATGTCACCTTGCCGTCAGGCACCACCGCGAACGCGCCGCCGAACACCCCTCAGCCAGACGAATGCCCGCCATGCCGCCAGCGGTACGGCCCTGCGGACGCACATTCTTCGCTTCGAACGTCAACAACGAGGAATCGGTGGACACAAACACCAGACGATCCTCATCACGGGCTTCGGCAGCGGCAAGCACTTCGTCATCATCCTTCAAATCGATGACGCTCCACGAATCCATTGTGGTCGGAGATTCACGGTTCCAACGCTTGACCACGCCGTTGCGGGTGCCCAACGCCAAAGGAACAAGCTGACCGTCGTCATCCGTGGACGGCATATCAATCGCAGCAATCACCCGTTCGCCGCGGATCGGATCGGTGTTCTCCGTCATGCCCAGCAGTTCCTCGGCCTTCACACCACCCGTGACACTGAGCGGCCCATCCGCGGAAACCTTCGGCAATTCGACCACATGGGCCAGCACCAGACGACCCGCTGAAGTAACCAAGCCGTATGAGGAACGTGTGGACGTGCGGAACATCGAAACGATCTGATCATCCTTGGCGCGTCCGCCGGAAGCCGAACGATTCTCCCAACGTTCCACCGCATCCTCGGAAGTGCGTGCGATCAGGTCCGTGGCGGACAGCATCACCGCGCACGGCTCGTCATCAATCTGCAGAGCCGATGCGGTGGCATTCTCATCGCCGGCCTTCTTTGCGGCCTTTGCGGCTGCGGCGACATCGGCCGCTGCGGAGGATACGGTCGCGGCGGCGCGCGCGGCAGCCATCGCGTTTGCAGAGACGCCATCATCGCCATGCGCCACAACAGGCGTCAAATTGCCTTCCTCATCCTCATCCAGCAGCACCGTGCGCCGGGGAGTGCCGTATTTGGCCACGGCGTCATCCATTTCGTCAATGACCACGCCGTCAAGCGCCTCATCGGAAGCAAGAATGCGTTCAAGCTCTTCGATACGCCGCTTCAGATCGTCGCGTTCCGCCTCAAGCTCGATACGACTCATCTTGGTCAGACGGCGCAGCCGCAAGTCAAGAATGTACTGTGCCTGAATCTCGTCCAGATCGAATACGGCGATAAGCTTTGTTTTCGCGGCCTCGGCATCATCAGAAGAGCGAATCACCTGAATGACTTCATCGATGTCCACCATGGCGAGCAGCAAGCCTCCACCAAGTGCAGCCGCTCAAGCGCCTTCTTCCTGCGGAATTCACTGCGTCGGCGGATCACCACACGACGATGGTCCACCCACACCTGAAGCATTTCCTTCAATCCCATGGTGTGCGGACGGCCATTGACCAACGCCACATTGTTGATGGTGAAATTGTCCTGCAACGGCGTGTGCTTGAACAGCTGCGCCAACACCGCGTTCGGATCGAACCCGGTTTTGATTTCGATGACGAGGCGCGTGCCGTTATGCCGGTCAGTCAGATCGATGGCACCGGAAATGCCGTCCAGCTTACGGTTCTTCACACCTTCGGAAATACGTTCCAACACACGTTCCGGACCCACCATGAACGGCAGTTCCGTCACGACGATGGCCTTTTTGCGAGCCGTCACGTTTTCGATATGCGTCACGGAACGCGTGGTCAACGCGCCACGACCCGTCTCGTACGCCTCGCGGATGCCCTTGCGGCCCACAATCACGCCGCCGCCCGGCCAATCCGGACCCGGCACGTAGCGCATCAACTCCTCTAACGTCGCGTCGGGATGGCGCATAAGATGCTTGGCCGCAGCCACCACCTCGCCAAGATTGTGCGTGGCCATATTCGTGGCCATGCCGACGGCAATGCCGGAACCACCATTGACCAGCAGGTTCGGAATCGCGGCAGGCAGCACAGTCGGCTCCTGAAGCTTGTTATCGTAATTCGGCGTGAAATCGACGGTATTTTCGGCGATATCGGCATTCATGCCCAACGCGGCCGGCGCCATACGAGCCTCGGTATAACGAGAAGCAGCAGGACCGTCATCGAGAGAACCGAAATTGCCGTGACCGTCCACCAATGGCAGCCGCATCGCGAACGCTGCGCCAAACGTACCATCGCCTCGTAAATCGCGGAATCGCCATGCGGATGGAGCTTGCCCATCACTTCGCCAACCACACGCGCCGACTTCATATACGGCCGGTCCGGATTGAGGCTCATCTGACCCATCTGATAGATGATGCGTCGTTGCACCGGCTTGAGACCGTCCCTGGCATCAGGCAGCGCTCGGGCGTAAATCACCGAATACGCGTATTCGAGGAACGACTTGCTCATTTCCTCGTTCAACGGCGTTTCGACGATGTTCTCCTTGACCGTACGCGGGTCAAAGGCTGGTTTTGCCGGTTTGCGGTGCGACACCATGCGGTGGTTCTCCTCACGGAAAGGTTATGGTAATCAACTAGCAATATTACCAGCTGGTACTGCCGCGGTGCTTGAATGGGAACCATGAGTGTTGAAGTGCCCGAAATCGACCAGCTGCTAGCCATGACCAGTCCGGCACGATATGGCGACGAACTGCCGGATGAGGCAGCCGCGGCGGTGCTCTCCACCTATCCTCGGTACTTCCCGCCATTTCCAGCGCCATCGGGCATCCGATTCCAACGGCCATCCATGCCGATCCGAAACGACTCCAAGAGGCACTTGGCCTGCCGGACGCGCGTTCGGCAGTCGTGGTCCTGGTGGACGGTCTCGGATATTGGAACATCAATATGAGATTGGGGCATTCACCCTATCTACGGTCGCTGATGGCGGATGGCGTTAACCAGCGGCCAATCGCCACATGCATGCCCAGCACCACCGTGGCCGCCATGTCCACGTTCGGCACCGGCACATGCCCCGGATTAACCGGCATGACGGGGTATACGCAGCTCAATCCCGACAATGGCGAAATCTGCCAGCTCATCTCTTTCAAAAACGCGCCCGCACCGCTGAAACTGCAACAGCAGCCGACCATATTCGAACGATTGGCGGAACAGGACGTTCGCGTCACCAGTTCGGGACTGCCGAAATTCGCGTTCTCCGCGTTGACTCAGGCGGCGTTACGTGGCAGCGACTACATCTCCAATGACGATCCACGCCGACGTATCATGACCGCGGCGAAAGCGGCGAACACGCCCGGACTGACATACGTGTACCTGCGCGACGCGGACAAGATCGGACACAATTACGGCTGGGACTCCGACAAGTGGATCGGCACATATGAGCGTGTCGACGCCCAGTTGTCTTTGCTGCGTCGAAGTGTGCCGAAGAACACGCTGATCGTCATCGTGGCGGATCATGGCATGATAACCGCCGACCCGGAAGCCTGCATCGACATAGCGTCCGAACCCCAGCTGATGCGGGGCGTCGCGAATGTCGGTGGTGAACCACGCTGTGTCATGCTTTATGGCGAGGATGGCGAGAATCCGGAGGACATCGCCGCTCGTTGGCGTGACGTGCTGGGGGAGCGCGCCCAGGTGCGCACCCGCCGGCAGGCAATCGAGGAAGGCGTCTACGGACCAGTCGATGAACGCGTCAAGTCGATGATCGGCGATGTGGTCGTCTCCGCTGCGGGCTCTACCACCATTGTCGATTCCCGCACACAGGCGGAGAAGGCGATGCATCTGCCCAGCGTGCACGGGTCGCTGACCTACATGGAATCTGATATTCCATGCCTGATTGACGTGGCTTGATCGAATGATCCGAACGTCTGAACGGATGTTGCCGTGGGATGTTAGGGAACGTTAATCAGTCACCGAACAGAATTTCATCCCAACTCGGCACTGCGGAGCGTCCTGCACGGCGCTTCGATTTGGTGGTGCTCTGACTATGAGGATCGGATGATGCCGTCTTGGACTTATCGGACTGCTTCTCGCCGGCGGATTGCGTGTTTTGCGAGTTTTGGGCAGGTTCCGTCGTTGAAGGGGCGGGGGACTGCGTCGTCGCGATTTCCGGACGGTTCGGCAGCGGAACGGTCGCCGATGACTGAGTCTCAACGGTGGTCTTGATATTCGTGGCTTGTGGTGCAACCGGTTCCGGAGCATTCCAAGCAGACACCGTCTGTTCGATACGTGCGGAACGTGCGGAATCGCCCGGCAAATTCAATGATGCGAGAAAATTCTGGTCGACCTGCTTCTCGGCGTGTCCTTCCGTCGTCGTGTCTTGCTCGCCGATGAGCTTGCGTGCCGTTGCGTTCAGACAGTTGACCGCGTTGTCATGCATGTTCCAAGACCATTCCGCACGGGCGGCATGACCTGCGGAATCGAACTCCGCGGTAATCTTCCACGGTTCCAAACCGCGTCTGGTGGCCTTCCACCGCACATCCTCCAACCGTACGTGGGCTGCGGCGAAAGTGCGTTCGATCAGTTCGGAAAGCGTGCGCACACGGCTTTCCTTCGGCGCGGGAACCGCCAGGAACTGTTCGATCGCATATTGCTTTTCGGTTTCCACCGCCGCCGAGAAACGCCGAACAAGCGCTTCGCTCAACGAATATCGCTCCGCCACGCGGGTCGGATTGGCTCCGGCTCGAATCAAGGATTGGATTTGGGAGATCGGCAGCGTGGAAGGCGCTTGCTGCTGACGCTCCTCTTGGGTTTCGGTGCGAATCTGTTTTGCCTCCAAAATGGCTCTTTCAAGCGCTTCATCGACCTTGACGGCGAATTTGCCGGCACCTGAAACAAAGACGAGCTCACCGGTTTCACTCACATGATCGAACCGTGCATCTTCGAGCGCATTCTCAGGCACAACACACCACTTTCCCTTAGATTTTTCTATTAATTCTATTGTGCCCACGTGTCGGATTTTACGAGTATTTCAATTCGTGTATCCTAGCGGGGGAAAAGTCATGTATTCTATGGCGCATAAGCACCATAGATGACGAAAGGAATCTCGATGGCACAGGATTATGATTCCCCGCGCAACAAAGACGAGGACGAGGAGTCGCTCCAGGCTTTGAGCAAGGGTTCTCAGAACAATTCCAACGATATGGACGATGACGAGAACGCCATTGCCGAAGACTACGAGCTGCCGGGCGCCGATTTGAGCAATGAGGACGCTTCGGTGACCGTCATTCCGATGCAGGGCGACGAGTTCATCTGCTCCGAATGCTTCCTGGTGAAGCATCGCAGCCAGCTTGCCTACACTACCGACGACGGACAGCCGGTATGCAAGGAGTGTGCGGCCTGATGGCGTTCGACGAGGCATACAACGAGCCGGAAAACGTCGAGGTTCTGGTAAAGTCGCTGGATCCCGGGCAGCCGGCTCAGCTGCATTACGCCCATGCCGGAGATGCCGGTGCCGATCTGCGCACCACCGAAGAAGTGACGTTGAAGCCGTTCCAGCGGGCGCTGGTGCCCACGGGAGTGGCAATCGCATTGCCTGCCGGCTATGTGGCGCTGGTGCATCCGCGTTCGGGACTCGCCGTCAAGCAGGGCGTCACGGTGCTTAACGCGCCGGGAACCATCGACGCTGGGTACCGTGGCGAAATCAAGGTGCCGTTGATCAACCTCGATCCGGAACGCGCCGTGACGTTCCATCCGGGCGACCGCATCGCACAGCTGGTCATCCAACGCTACGTCGAGGCAAAATTCATCGAGGCGCAGACCCTGCCCGGATCCGACCGCGCGGAACGTGGCTTCGGATCAACCGGCGTTGCGTCCTGACGGGACTGCAATACACAAAGACCGAGGATGTATCCGGCCGTGCAACACGCGGCCGGATACATCCGTCATATGGTGATGCGCGGGTACTATAGGGTACATTCCAAGCGAGGAGGAGCGAAATGAGCGACATGGATCATGAGGTTCGTTCGGCCAGAATGTTGGGCTGCGAGATCAGCACGAATCCGCTTGACCCGCTTGAACCAATCCTCAAGATGTGCGAATACCACCATCCCGACGAGGACATGAGCATTCTCGCGAGAGCCTACCGGCGCGCCGTCAACCAGCATTCGTCGCAACGGCGTAAATCCGGCGAGCCGTACATCATCCATCCGCTTGCAGTGGCGCAGATCCTCGCCGATCTTGGCATGGGGCCGCTGGTTGTGGCAGCGGGCCTTCTGCACGACACGGTGGAGGACACCGACTACACGCTCGACGAATGCCGCGCCGAATTCGGCGACACGGTGACCGGCCTGGTGGACGGCGTCACGAAGCTTTCCAAAATGGAATACGGCGATTCCGCCCAGGCCGAGACCATCCGCAAAATGGTGGTGGCGATGAGCCGCGACGTGCGCGTGCTGGTGGTCAAGCTCGCCGACCGTGTGCACAACGCCCGTACATGGCGTTACGTCAAGCAGTCGAACGCGCAGAAAAAGGCACGTGAAACGCTGGATGTGTATGCGCCGCTCGCCAACCGTCTTGGCATGAACGCCATCAAAACCGAGTTGGAAGAACTCAGCTTCAAGGTTCTGTATCCGAAGATCTACAACGAGATTGTGGTATTGGTGGCCCGTCGCGCCGGACAACGCGACGTGTACCTGAAGCAGATTCTCGCCGAAATCAATGAGGATCTCGACGAACAACACATCAAAGCCTATGTGACGGGCCGTCCGAAGGACTACTTCTCCATTTACCAGAAGATGATCGTGCGCGGGCACGATTTCGCCAACATTTATGATTTGGTGGGCGTGCGTATCATCGTCGACACGATTCAGGACTGCTATGCGGCGTTGGGTGCCGTGCATGCGCGGTGGAACCCTGTTCCCGGCCGTTTCAAAGACTATATCGCCATGCCGAAGCTCAACATGTACCAGAGCCTGCACACCACGGTGGTCGGCCCCGGCGGCAAGCCGGTGGAGATTCAGATCCGCACGTGGGACATGCACCGCCGCGCGGAATTCGGCATCGCTGCGCATTGGAAGTACAAGGAGAACGGCCAAGCCGGACGCGCGTTGAGCTCGCCTGACAAGTCCGACCGCAAGCGTGGCGAAAACCAGGAGCTGAGCGAGGCCGACAACCTCAAATGGATTCAGCAACTTGCCGACTGGACGAGCGAAACGCCGGATTCCGACGAATTCCTTGGCTCCCTCAAAGAGGATTTGGGCGCGGCAGAGGTCTACGTGTTCACGCCGAAAGGCAAGATCGTCTCGCTTCCCGCCGAAGCCACTCCGATTGATTTCGCTTATGCGGTGCACACCGAAGTCGGTCACCGTACCATGGGTGCGCGCGTGAACGGACGATTGGTGCCGCTTGATACCAAGCTCGAGAATGGCGATACCGTTGAAATATTGACATCCAAGTCCGAATCCGCAGGTCCGTCGCGTGATTGGCTGAGCTTCGCCAAGAGCCCGAAGGCACGCAACAAGATTCGTCAATGGTTCAGCAAGGAACGCCGTACCGAAGCCGTCGAGGAAGGCCGTGACGAGCTGACGCGCGCCATGCGCAAGCGCAACCTGCCAATCACCACGCTGCTGACTCCGGAAGCATTGGTGGGTGTCGCCGACGAGTTGAACCTTGCCAACGCGGAAGCCGTGTTCGTGGCGATTGGTGATGGCCAGATCTCCACGCAGAACGTCATCTCGCATCTGGTCCGTGACGCGGGCAGCGACGAGGTGGATGAGGAAGTCGAGCAGGAGGCGTTGCCGCTCAAGCAGGTGGAGCGTACCAAGAAGACCACCAGCTCGTTGGGTATCTCCGTCAAGGGCGTGGGGGACATCTGGGTCAAGCTGGCCCGATGCTGCATGCCGGTTCCGGGAGACAAGATCATCGGCTTCATCACCCGCAACCAAGCGTGTCCGTGCATCGCGTGGACTGCCAGAACATGCTCGAACTGGAGAAGCGCCAGCCGAACGGGTCGTGGATGTGCAGTGGACCAGCACCAAGGGCGTGTTCATGGTCAAGATCCAGGTCGAGGCGCTTGACCGTCCGCATCTGCTGAGCGATGTGACACGCGTGCTGTCCGATCACGGCGTGAACATCATCTCCGGCTCGATTTCCACCGGCACCGACCGTGTGGCCACCAGCCAATTCAGCTTCGAAATGGCCGATCCGCAGCATCTGAACACCCTGCTCGCCGCCGTGCGTAAAATCGAAGGCGTGTTCGACGTGTACCGCATCACCGGCGCGAAGGATTCCGCGGAGCCGCGACTGCGCAAAATGTGATGTTGACGAATCACATAAGCCGGTGATTGCAAGCAAACGCCTCTATAAATAAAATGAAGAAAGCCCCTCAATCGAGGGGCTTTCCTATATTGTACGGCTGTGCGGGAAACGCTTACTTGAGCACTTCCACGGACACGATGCCGACCGGCTCGGTCGGACGGTCCATGCGATCGGTGTTCACGGCTTCGAGCTTGTCGACCACTGCCTTGGAATCGTCATCCGCAACCTCGCCGAAGATGGTGTGGTGGCCGTCGAGCCACGGGGTCGGCACGGTGGTGATGAAGAACTGGGAACCGTTGGTGCCGTGGATCTTGCCGTCCATGCCACGACGCAGGCCGGCGTTCGCCATGGCCAGCAGGTACGGGTGGTCGAACTTCAGATCAGGAACGATTTCATCGTCGAAGTCGTAGCCCGGGCCGCCGGTGCCGTTGCCCAGCGGGCAGCCACCCTGAATCATGAAATCCTTGATGATGCGGTGGAAGGTTAGACCGTTGTAGAACGCTCATGGGAAGGCTGGCCGGTCATCGGATCGATCCATTCCTTCTCGCCGGTGGCAAGGCCGAGGAAATTGGCCACGGTTTCCGGGGTTTCGTCGTCGAACAGGTTGATTTTGATGTCACCTTCGGAGGTGCGCATGATGATGGTAGTCATGTTCCCAAGTGTCTCATGGGCTTGAGACCGGGGGACTGGATATTCCTTTGGGCCGTGACTGCGATGCCGTGTTCCTCGATAATCTGTGTCACGTTGGCCCTGTGGATCCAGTTCGTGCCGCAGTAAGTGCCTGACGTTTCACCAAGGGCGGCGTAGACTGGTGGAATCAGCATATAAAGATTGGGGTTACAGGAGGGTGATTGTGGAAAACAAAGGTTGGAGAACTTTCCAAATCATTCAATTCATATTGTTTTTATGCATTAGTGCATTCCTATTTATAAGAACAGTGGACGGGCATGGAACTGTACAGACACTAGAAGTAAAGCTGATTAGTTTTGCTGTATGGGCGCTTTTTTACTTGGGTGTCTTAGCCATAGAGTGGTTGATTTACTGTATTGTCCGACACGCCAAGAAATAAAGCGATATACGGACTTGCCGAACTAATAGAACCCCTTTAGGCCTAAGAGGCATATTCTATATCCCCCTGTCTAGAGCAGCGTGTCCTGTGGAGTTTCATTCTCCGTCAGCAGGAGAAAGCCGCATGGTCGAGAATGACGCGTCACTTCGTTATCCGTGGGGGAGGAAGAAGGACTCTGACCATAATCCCATGTTTCCGGTGACAGTGAAGCCGAAATCCTGATTGCCATGGAAACGGTTGATGTGACGATTGAGAAGACGGTCAGGGGATTTGTCCTTTGCAAAGGATGATTATGACTGATTCTGTAGCGGCTTTTGGTGGGGACGGCGGGACGTTGGTTCTTTTGTTAGGATTCAAGAAGAAGGGAAGGTGTGATGGCTGGAGCGATATCTGAATCCGAGATGCGCCGCCGTACGGAGAACGTCGGACTGTCGGTGCAGTCAGTGCGGTTGGAGGGCGGCGACGTGACGAAAGCGTTCATGCACGATGCCGGAGAGTACACGCGGGGGACCATAGGCAGCGCCGAGCTTCTTTCCCGCACCTGTCGTCGTTACGGATTGGAGTGACGATGGTGCGTGCTCCCGACCCGTATCTGATGTCTTTCGTCAAATAAATCTGCGTGTCGGGATACGGTGTCGCTTTATTGGATTTCTTTGTTTCTATGGTTTGATTATGCCACGAGTCCAACAAAACGTTACCGGCCCTACCGTCCTAACTTCTATTGAACAGACACAATAATGTTGGGTTCCCAAGCAGTGTGCTCGTGGTTTTTCATCAGGAGACTGGAATATTACTCGTTGCTGTCGCAGGAACGACGCGAGCCTTCCGCTCCTTGAATTGGGTCTGGCCTCTCCGGCAAGCCCTGCTACAATGAGACTCATTCTCCGCCGTTCGAGAATCGAGCCAGTATGATCAGAATCTGCCACGTCCTTACAGCTCTCCTAGTGTGTATTGGCTCCTACGTACAGCAAGCGGCTTTATTTTTGACTACCTGCATCCGGAATACGTGTCCAGCTTTCCTTCATACCTTTATTTTTTACGAGCGGTTCCCTTCCTTATCGCTGCTGGCGCTGTCGAAACTGTTTTTCTCCTACTAAAAAGGAGAAAAATGAAGAACTCAAGCATCTCTACGGTAAGGGACGGCCATTTATCTGTTTAAAAGAAAACGCTCGTGTATGGGCGGCAGGACTTTATCGTGTTGTCATGGGCGTGATTGCCTGGAATGCGGGGTTCGGGCGCTTGGCCGTGCGGGATGGTTGGCTTCGGTGGGACGGTGGAATGTCACCGTATTATTTTTCGGGTGCCTGTAGGTGCCTCGTGGAAAACGAGGGTAATCGGCAGATTTCCCAAGATCGGAAAACCTTGGAATAGAGCCAAAAATGACCACATGTGATTATCATCAGAGGTGCGCATGATAACTGTAGTCATGGCTCCAAGTGTCTCATGGGCTTGAGACCGGCGTGGATGCCGACGGCACGGATACAGGACGGCGGATTGGTAGACGCGTAGTATTAAGACGGTGTTCGAACGGTCAAGAAAAGAGGAACGAACATGTCGATGAAGGACACGCTGAAGAAAGCCAAGATCGCGGCGATGAAGCCAAGGACAAGGCCAAGCTCAACCCGATCAACCTGACGTTGGCGGACATCCAGAACCTGGAGATCGCCAACGGTCACGAAGCGACCGACGAGGAAGTGCTCAAGGTCATCCAGAAGGGCGTCAAGACCCGTCGTGAGACCGCCAAACTGTACGAAGACAAGGGACTGGCGGACAAGGCCGCTCCCGAAACCGCCGAGGCCGATTTCCTGGAAACCTTCCTGCCGGCGGCCGCCAGCGACGAGGACTACGCCAAAGCCGTCGCCGACGCCGTGGCAGAAGTGAACCCGGCCGGCCCCAAGGACATGGGTCGCGTCGTCAAAGCCGCTCGTGCCGCGCTTGCCGGCAAAACCATCGATGGCGGCAAGCTGGCCGGTCTGGTCAAGGCCGAGCTCAACAAGTAATCGTCTACGAGCAGCGTCTCTTTCCGCGTACGAAAAGCGGGTCCAAACAACAAACGTTTGGACCCGCTTTTCATAAGGAACGCGAATGTGCTGGCTCAACGCTCGTGATGGTCGATATGGTCGGACACCACGTCGCCGATGGTCTGCACGATCTGCACGAGAATGACGCACAGGATCACGGCAACGGTCATCACGTCGTACTGGTAACGCTGGTAGCCGTAACGGATGGCGATATCGCCCAGGCCGCCCGCGCCGACGGTACCGGCCATGGCGGAGAAGCCGAACAGGGTGATGAACGTCAGTGCCGCGCCGCGCACCAGCGATGGCAGGCTTTCGAACAGCAGCACCTTGAACACGATCTGCAGGTTGCTGGCACCGAAGCTTTGCGCGGCCTCCACCAGACTGCCGTCCACTTCGGCGAGCGACTGTTCCACCACGCGCGCCACGAACGGAGCCGCGGTGATGACCAGCGGCACGATGGCGCCCGGCACGCCGAGCGAGGTGCCGACAATCAGTCGGGTCAGCGGGATGATGGCCACCAGCAGAATGATGAACGGCACGGAACGCACGATGTTCACGATCCAGCCGAGCACGGTGTTGAGCGGTGCGTTCGGACGGATGCCCTTTTTCGCGGACGTGATGAGCAGCACGCCGACCGGCAGGCCGATCACATATGCCAGCAGCGTCGCCACAGCAGTCATGATGATCGTGTCACGCACGCCTTCGACCAGCAGTTCGCCATAATCGGCGATGAATTGCGAAACCACCTGTCCCATCTCACTTCACCTCTTTCTGGGCGGAATCATCGGCCGCCCCATTCTTCGCGCCATCCGCCGTTTCGTGCGTATGCCGATGGTTCGTCACCTTCGCGTCGGCGATCAAAGTCTTCAGAATGTCACTGTGCGGATCGGCGAACAGCGCTTCCGTATCGCCCATTTCCACAATGCGGCCTCCGTCTATCATGGCCACACGGTCGCAGATGTTGCGTGCCACGGACAGCGAATGCGTGATGACGACCAGCGTCACATTAAGTTCACGGTTGATGCGACGCAGCAGGTCGAGGATCTGCGCCGTCGTGGTGGAGTCGAGCGCGCTGGTGGCCTCATCGCACAGCATGATGGACGGATTGTTGGCCAACGCCCTTGCGATGGCCACGCGCTGCTGCTGGCCGCCGGACAGCTGGCTGGGGTAGCGGTCGGCCAGATCAGCCAGACCGACCAGATCGAGCAGATACCGCGCACGTTCCTCACGATTGGCTTTCGGCGTGTGGTTGAGTTCCAGCGGGAAGGTCACGTTGCGCAGCACGGTGCGCTGTTGAAACAGGCTGAAGTTCTGGAAGATCATGCCGATTCCGGCGCGCACGTCCGCCAGCTCCTTGCCTTTCACGCCGGTGATGTCTCGTCCGTCGATGAGCACCTTGCCGGAAGTGGGGCGTTCCAGCAGGTTGATGCAACGCACCAATGTCGATTTGCCCGCGCCGGACGAGCCGAGAATGCCGAAGACCTCACCCGAATCGATGGTCAGGTTAATGTCGTGCAGCACCTCATGCGCTTCGGTGCCACTGCCGTAGCTTTTGTGCAGATGGTCGATCTGAATCGTCATAATGTCCTGTTCCTAATCGTGTTCCATAACAAGAATGCCGCAGGGTAGTATACCTGCGGCATTGAACTCCTACTGCCGAAGCGGGTCTTAGAAGACCGGAACGACAGCGCCCTTGTAGTTCTTGTTGATGTAGTCACGCACCTCGTCGGACTTCAAAGCCTTCTTGAGCTCCTTGGTCTTGGCGGTGTTCTCATTGCCTTCCTTCACCACGAGGATGTTCTGGTAGGTCTTCGCGGCCAGACCGTCGGCCTTCTCGGTGGCTAGCGTGTCCTTGGTCGGGTCGAAGCCGGCTGGATGGCGTAGTTGCCGTTCAGGGCTGCGATGTCGACATCCTTGATGACGGTCGGCACGACGGCGGCCTCAAGTTCCTTGAACTTCAGGTTTTTCGGATTGGAGGTGATGTCCTTCGGCGTGGCGTTGATGTCCTTCGGATCCTTCAGCTTGATCAGGCCGGCATCCTGCAGCAGCAGAAGCGCGCGGGCCTCGTTGGTGGCATCATTCGGCACGGCCACGGTGGCGCCGTCCTGAAGATCCTTCAGCTCCTTGGTCTTGCCCGGGTACAGGCCGAACGGCTCGAAGTGGATGCCCTCCACGGACACCAGATGCGTACCCTTCTCCTTGTTGAAGTTGTCGAGGTACGGCTTGTGCTGGAAGTAGTTGGCGTCAACCTCGCCATCCTCGGTGGCGGTGTTCGGCTGCACGTAGTCGGTGAATTCCTTGACGACCAGCTTGTAGCCGTCCTTCTCGACGAGCGGTTTGACCGCCTTGTTCAGGATCTCCGCGTGCGGGGTCGGGGAGGCGGCCACGGTGATGGTCTTGTCGTCCTCCTTGGAGGCGGCACCGTTGGAACCGGAATTGCCGCAGCCTGCCAGGCCGAAGGTCGCGAGCGTGGTGACGGCGAGCAGTGCGCCGAGAATCTTCTTGTTACGCATGGTTGAGTTCCTCTCTCTCAATTTCGCTACACGGCCCGGACGCTTACTGCGGTTGCGGGCCAACGATTGACCAATATAGAGGAACCTGTGACGGCAACACGTCGCGCGCTTATCGGAATTATTTATAAAGGGCGCGAAAACCGCAGGAATATGCGAAAAACAGACTTGTGAATCGTAAATAATCTTGCGGAAACACCGTCATATAACGCCGAAATGCTTAAGCGCGTTGGCTATGCCGGCGTCGTCGACGCTGTCGGTGACGTAATCGGCCGCCGCTTTCGGCTCGTCGGTGGCGTTGCCCATTGCCACGCCGATTCCCGCGAATCGTAGCATGTCCACATCGTTGCCGCCGTCGCCGAATGCGATCGCATTGTCTTTCGTCCAACCGAAATGCTCCAGCATCACCTGCATACCAACCGCCTTGCCTCCATCGGCGGGAATCAGATCGGTGAAAGCGGGATGCCATCTGACGCCGCGCACGTTGCCGCACATGCTGGCGATTTCGGCTTCCATCGTCTCGTCCACATACGGGCTGATTTGGAACGTGGAATGGTTTGCGATGCGTTCGCGCGGATCATGCACGTCGATTTTCGGCGCGGTCTTGCCGAGACTGTTCCACGTGCGTTCCAATGCGGCGTTCGTGCGATTGAAATACCCGTAGTCGCTTTCCGCATAGTTGGCGACCACGTCGGCATGCGTTTCAAGCCAGTCGGTGATCAGCTTCACGTCGGCCTGGTCGATCGGATGCCGGTAGTCGAGACCGTCGCGCGTGGTGCAATACTGGCCGTTAAGTCCCACGATGCCGTCGAACGTGACGGGAATGGTATCAAGCACCACGCCCATGTAGGAGGGTGCGCGGCCCGAACAGATGAATACCTGCACGCCATTGCGCTGCAATGCATGCAACGCGTCGACGGTGGACTGCGGCACCACATGCGTGACGAAACTCGTCAACGTGCCGTCGATGTCGAAAAACGCCGTCTTGATATCCTGAGCCATGCTGCCTCCATGAAAAACCATGTCAAACCCGGTATCCAGCTTACGAGGATATGTGCGAAAACGTCGTGCACGGCACGGAACACGACCACGAAAATAGGAAAAACGGCCGGATGTGCCTACAATCGTCAACCATGAGCGAACATATCGAAATCACGCCGGAGATCATCGAAATCAGGCACTATCTGCATGCGCACCCCGAACGCAGCTTCAAGGAATACGAGACCAGCGCCTACATTGAGAAGCTGCTGCGCGCACACGACATCGAAGTGCTCAACAATCCGCTCGAAACCGGCGTGGTCGGACTGATCCGCGGCGACCAGCCGGGACCACGCATCGCATTGCGCGCCGACATCGATGGTCTGCCCATCCAGGAAGACACCGGTCTGCCGTTCTCATCCGTCAACGACGGCGTGATGCACGGCTGCGGCCACGACCTGCACATGTCGTACATGCTCGGTGCCGCGTTCTGGCTCGCCAAGCGCCGCAAACACATCAAGGGCTCCATCAAACTGCTGTTCCAGCCCGCCGAGGAACTTGGCCTCGGCGCGAAGGCCATGGTCGACGCGGGACTGCTCGCCGACGTATCAGCCGCCATCGGCGCGCACAACAACCCGAACTACGCGCCCGGACAGATCGCCGTCGGCCCCGAACCGATGATGGCCGGCTGCGTGAAATTCCATGTAACCCTGCACGCCACCGGCACACACGCCGGCTATCCGCACAAGGGCACCGGCCCGATCGAGGCGCTCGCCACGATGGTCCTCGCATTGCAGACCATCGTGAGCCGTAACGTATCGCCGTTCCATCCGCTCGTGCTGTCCATCACCGAAATGCACGGCGGCCACGTGTGGAACGTCGTACCCGACAAGGCGAGCTTCCAAGGCACCGTACGATACTTCCACAAGTCTGACGGTGAACTGGTGGAGAAACGCTTCAAGCAACAGGTCCAGTCCATTGCGGCCGGTTACGGCATCACCGCCGACATCGATTGGGACGATTTCCAGAACCCGCTCGTCTCCGATACGGAACTATCCAAGATAGTCGCCGACAACGTGCGCGATTACGCCCAGCTCGAACCCATCCACCCGTCGATGGCGGGGGAGGACTTCTGCGATTTCATGCCCGTCACCATGCCGGTGTTCGCCTTCATCGGTTCCAACGGCGAGGAAGTGCCCGGATTGGCACAGCCGCATTTCGTCGGTCTTGACGAATCACTGCAAGCGGCGTGGAATTCTACGCCAACGCGGCGCTGACGGTGCTCAACGAACTGTCGTGACGCCACGTGCGGAACGCCGTAATCGTAATTTTCATAATCGTAAAAAACACAACATATCCAACAAATCAACGGTAGGTTAGGCAGCTATGACAGACATTCGCTTCGCACTCGCCCAAATCGACACCTGCGTCGGAGACCTTGATTCCAACGCCGACAAGGTCATGCGGTACGCGCATCTCGCCGCTCAGCAGGGCGCGCAGGTCGTCGTGTTCCCGGAAATGACATTGACCGGATACCCCATCGAAGACCTCGCCCTGCGTGCCACCTTCCGCAAAGCCGCATGGGACAAAGCCAACTGGCTCGCCACCGAACTGGCATCCGACAGTCTCGGCGAACTATATGTGGTGGTCGGCACTGTAGGCACCGACCGTGAAACCTCCAAACCGCGCAACCGTCTCGTCGTCCTGCACGACGGCGTTGTCTGGGCCGGCTACGACAAGCATTTCCTGCCCAATTACGGCGTGTTCGACGAATTCCGCATCTTCAGCCCCGGCAACAAATCCATGGTGCTCGACGTGAACGGCGCGCGCATCGGCGTGGCCATCTGCGAGGACATCTGGCAGAACGGCGGCCCTGTGGCCGAACTCGCCAAGGAGAACATCGACCTGCTGCTGACCATGAACGGTTCGCCATACGAGGAAGGCAAAACCGACACCCGTCTCGACCTCGCGGTGCGCCGCGCGGCCGAAGTGAACGCCCCGATGATCTACCTGAACCAAGTGGGCGGCCAGGACGACCTCGTCTTCGACGGCGGCAGCTTCGTTGTGGACGCCGACGGCACCCTGCTTGAGTGCTCGCCGATGTTCATGGAGGATCTGAGCTTCTTCGACTTGGACACGTCCGCGGAGCATCAGAAGGTCGGTACGATCGCAGCCAAACCCGATCCAGACGAGGAAGTGTACACCGCCTGCGTGCTGGGTCTGAAGGATTACATGGCCAAGAACCATTTCAAGGGCGTGTGCCTGGGCCTGTCCGGCGGCATCGATTCCGCGCTCGTGGCTGCCATGGCGGCCGACGCGGTGGGCGGCGAGAACGTGTACGGCATCTCCATGCCGAGCATGTATTCGTCCGACGGATCCAAGGACGATGCAGCTGATCTGGCGCGCAATATCGGCGCGCATTATGACATCCAGCCCATCGAGCCGCTGTTCGTCTCCTTCCAAAACCAGCTGGAACTGGAAGCGTCGCCGCCGAGAACCTGCAGGCGCGCATCCGCGGCGTCATCGTCATGGCCTACTCGAACTCCAAAGGACTGCTGGCCGTGGCCACCGGCAACAAGTCCGAACTGGCATGCGGCTATTCCACAATCTACGGCGATGCGGTCGGCGGCTATGCGCCGATCAAGGACCTGCTCAAGACCCGCGTGTGGAGATCTCCCGCTGGCGCAACAAGGCTGCCGCCGCCGGCATGGGCATCGGCGGTCTGCATGTCGTCGGCAACGAGCAGGGGAGCGCGGGCACTCCGCTGCCGGATGGTGTGATGATCCCCGTCAACTCGATCGAGAAGGCGCCGTCCGCCGAATTACGCCCAGGCAGAAGGATTCCGATTCGCTGCCGGAATACGCGCTGCTCGATCAAGTATTGGCGATGTACATCGAGCATGCTCATGGCCGCGCCGACCTGCTGGCCGACGGCTTCGACGAGGCAACCGTCGACACGGTCATGCGATTGGTCGACCGCGCCGAATGGAAGCGTCGCCAGTATCCGCTGGGACCGAAGGTGACGGCGCTGGCGTTTGGACGTGATCGCCGTCTGCCGGTCACCAATGCATTCCGCGAATAATCGGCGATCGCAAGTAGAACATCGAGAGCCGAAGGAAGCCGATATGGAAAAGCAGTGGTATTTCAACACCGTCACCGAGCAGCCGGAATTGGGCATGATCTCTCCGGCAAGCCACCGCATGGGGCCGTACAGAACCCGTGAGGACGCGCTCGACGCGTGGAAGATCGTGCAGGAACGCAATCTCAAATGGGAGGAACAGGACCGCGAATGGAAACGCTGGTCAGCGGACGGCTCGGCATCTTCCGAAAAGTGAATTCCATATGAAAACCACGCCCGATTGTGATTTATGTCACTAATTTCGGGCGTGGTTTTCAGGCTTTTCGCAGATGATTGCCGTTACAATCGTGAAGTAGCGACGGCGTAACGATGCGTCGCCAACCGACACCCAGTAAGGAGTGGAAATGGCAGCAGTTGATGCAACGGCGGTCTCCCAGGAGGAACTTGAGGCTAAGGCTTGGGAAGGCTTCACCGAGGGCAACTGGCAGAAGGACATTGATGTCCGCGACTTCATCCAGAAGAACTACACGCCATATGAGGGCGACGAGTCCTTCCTGGCTGACGCCACCGACAAGACCAAGCACCTGTGAAGTATCTGGACGACAACTATCTGTCCGTGGAGCGCAAGCAGCGCGTCTACGACGTGGACACCCACACCCCGGCGGGCATCGACGCTTCCCGGCCGGCTACATCGATTCCCCGGAAGTCGACAATGTGATTGTCGTCTGCAGACCGATGTGCCGTGCAAGCGCGCCATGATGCCGAACGGCGGCTGGCGTATGGTCGAGCAGGCCATCAAGGAAGCCGGCAAGGAGCCCGATCCGGAGATCAAGAAGATCTTCACCAAGTACCGCAAGACCCACAACGACGGCGTCTTCGGCGTCTACACCAAGCAGATCAAGGTAGCTCGCCACAACAAGATCCTCACCGGTCTGCCGGATGCCTACGGCCGCGGCCGCATCATCGGCGATTACCGTCGTGTGGCCCTGTATGGCGTGAACACGCTGATCAAGTTCAAGCAGCGCGACAAGGACTCCATCCCGTACCGCAACGACTTCACCGAGCCGGAGATCGAGCACTGGATCCGCTTCCGCGAAGAGCATGACGAGCAGATCAAGGCCCTGAAGCAGCTGATCAACCTCGGCAACGAGTACGGCCTCGACCTGTCCCGCCCGGCACAGACCGCACAGGAAGCCGTGCAGTGGACCTACATGGGCTACCTCGCCTCCGTCAAGAGCCAGGACGGCGCCGCCATGTCCTTCGGCCGTGTCTCCACCTTCTTCGACGTCTACTTCGAGCGCGACCTGAAGGCCGGCAAGATCACCGAGACCGACGCACAGGAGATCATCGATAACCTGGTCATGAAGCTGCGCATCGTGCGCTTCCTGCGTACCAAGGATTACGACGCGATCTTCTCCGGCGATCCGTACTGGGCGACTTGGTCCGACGCCGGCTTCGGCGACGACGGCCGTACCATGGTCACCAAGACCTCGTTCCGTCTGCTCAACACCCTGACCCTCGAGCACCTCGGACCTGGCCCGGAGCCGAACATCACCATCTTCTGGGATCCGAAGCTGCCGGAAGCTACAAGCGCTTCTGCGCCCGAATCTCCATCGACACCTCGGCCATCCAGTACGAGTCCGATAAGGAAATCCGCTCCCACTGGGGCGACGACGCCGCCATCGCATGCTGCGTCTCCCCGATGCGCGTGGGCAAGCAGATGCAGTTCTTCGCCGCTCGTGTGAACTCCGCCAAGGCCCTGCTGTACGCCATCAACGGCGGACGTGACGAGATGACCGGCATGCAGGTCATCGACAAGGGCGTCATCGACCCGATCAAGCCGGAAGCCGATGGCACGCTGGATTACGAGAAGGTCAAGGCCAACTACGAGAAGGCCCTCGAATGGCTGTCCGAGACCTATGTGATGGCTCTGAACATCATCCATTACATGCATGATAAGTACGCTTACGAGTCCATCGAGATGCTCTGCACGACAAGGAAGTGTACCGCACCCTCGGCTGCGGCATGTCCGGCCTGTCGATCGCGGCCGACTCCCTGTCCGCATGCAAGTACGCCAAGGTCTACCCGATCTACAACAAGGACGCCAAGACCACGCCGGGCCACGAGAACGAGTACGTCGAAGGCGCCGATGACGATCTGATCGTCGGCTACCGCACCGAAGGCGACTTCCCGCTGTACGGCAACGATGATGACCGTGCCGACGACATCGCCAAGTGGGTCGTCTCCACCGTCATGGGCCAGGTCAAGCGTCTGCCGGTGTACCGCGACGCGTCCCGACCCAGTCCATCCTGACCATCACCTCCAACGTGGAATACGGCAAGGCCACCGGCGCCTTCCCGTCCGGCCACAAGAAGGGCACCCCGTATGCTCCGGGCGCAAACCCGGAGAACGGCATGGACTCCCATGCATGCTGCCTTCCATGTTCTCCGTCGGCAAGATCGACTACAACGACGCTCTTGACGGCATCTCGCTGACCAACACCATCACCTGATGCTTGGGCCGCGACGAGGATGAGCGCATCGGCAACCTCGTGGGCATTCTGGACGCCGGCAACGGCCACGGTCTGTACCACGCCAACATCAACGTGCTGCGCAAGGAACAGCTCGAGGATGCCGTCGAGCATCCGGAAAAGTACCCGCACCTGACCGTGCGCGTCTCCGGCTACGCGGTGAACTTCGTCAAGCTCACCAAGGAGCAGCAGCTCGACGTGATCTCCCGTACGTTCCACCAGCGCCGTCGTCGACTGAGACTGAACGGTACCGTGTGAAGCGGTAGAGTGCAAGGGGCGGAGCGTGAAAGCTTCGCCCCTTGGTTTTCCCTGTACAATGTGGGGAAACCATTGGAGAGATACAACGAAAGGACACCGATGTCTGAGAACGTACATTTTCGCTCCACAACAAGGCATATGCTCAGAGAATCGCAAAACTACGTCAACCAAACGCTTATGGGAGGGTTGTCAGGCTTCGAATCGCCGATCGGACTGGACCGGCGTGACCGCATCAACGCGCTGAAAAGCGGTGATATCGGCTTCGTGCATTCCTGGGACATCAACACGTCCGTCGACGGTCCGGGAACACGCATGACCGTCTTCATGAGCGGTTGCCATTGCGTTGCCAGTATTGCCAGAATCCGGATACGTGGAAAATGCGTGACGGCAAGCCCGTCTATTACGAGGCCATGGTCAAAAAGATCGAACGCTATGTGGATCTTTTCAAGGCGACGCATGGCGGTATCACCTTCTCGGGCGGCGAATCCATGATGCAACCAGCATTCGTCTCCCGCGTGTTCCGTGCGGCCAAGGAGATGGCGTGCACACCTGCCTCGATACTTCCGGATTCCTTGGCGCAAGCTATACCGACGACATGCTGAACGACATCGACCTGTGTCTGCTTGATGTCAAGTCCGGCGATGAGGAAACCTACAAGAAGGTGACTGGCGGCATTCTGCAACCGACCATCGATTTCGGACAGCGTCTGGCCAAGGCCGGCAAGAAGATCTGGGTGCGTTTCGTACTCGTGCCCGGACTCACCTCATCCGAGGAAAACGTTGAGAATGTGGCGAAGATCTGCGAGTCGTTCGGCGACGCAGTGGAACATATCGATGTGCTTGGATTCCACCAGCTTGGCCGTCCAAAATGGCATATGCTCAACATTCCCTACCCGTTGGAAGACCAGAAGGGGCCGTCCGAGGCAATGAAACAGCGTGTGGTGGAACAATTCCAATCGCACGGCTTCACCGTCTACTAAACAGGAGACCACGCACATCCCGTGACGGCGATGCTTAGGCAAATCAACCATATGAAAGCACCTCAGCGATCGAAGAACAGGGGATTCTTGCGCAGTTTATGAAACCAGCATTCGCCACGCGGAAAAATCTTCACATTCGACGCGTGGCGAAATGCTGTGAAATACCACAAAACCGGCGACTCTGCCGTAGCCTTGAATCATGGTGGACATCTATGCTTTTCCTCAAGCATGCCCAACGAAGCGCGTGCCACAGGTAGGGGATCGTGCGCCTACGCCGACCCTCCTGAACAAATGTTGACCCGACCTTCCGGCGTGCCAGACAAGGTATGGGACGCCGTGCTTTCCGTAGAACGCATGCCTCGATTACCAAGCGTGTCGTATCGTGAGATTCCAGTGCCGTGCGCCATGGCGAGTTTCGGCATTGGAGTTGAGATGCAATGCGACGAGGCGCGTTCCACAGGCTGGATCATGGTGTTGTATTCGCACAAATACCGAAATGACTGGCATTCTCATTGGCGTTGCGTCGCTTTCGCCGCGTTGCCGTTGTCTGGAGGCGAAGGCGATTGTCTGATACCGTCCATGTATTGGGATGCGATGATGGACCGTGTCGGTTCGTACGATGTCGAACATGTTTCGGGAACCGTCACAGTCACGAAAGCACGACGTTTGGCACTCAGTCCGACGCTCCCGAAACCGGGTGTGAGATTCGTGTGTCTTGGACGCCACTAGACTATGCCGATGGAGGCCTTGACGCGGGCGCCCAAGTGGGCGCGTGGGCTAGGTTCCTCCGGTCCATGACGCAATCCGAGGAGGATTATCCCGTTGACTGACGAGCCAAGGTTGCAGGCCGAGCCGCGTGAGGGCGTGCCCGATGTGATCGACACCCTACCGGCATTCCGCGAGTACTGCAGCGCATTGGCGTCTTCGCATGGGTCTTTGGCTGCGGATGCGGAACGTGCGTCTGGCTTCCGATACGGTCATGACGATTGGTTGGTGCAATTCAAAAGAGACGGTGCGGCATAGGATTGCTTGATCCGCAGGCATTGGCTGCGGAAGGTGCTGATTGGAACGATTTCAATCGTGCGGTGGGCGATGCGGTATGGATTCTGCATGATTCGTTGCAGGATCTGCCGGGATTCGTTGATTTGGGATTGCAGCCGAAACGTTTGTTTGATACGGAAATCGCTGCACGGCTGCTGGGGCTCAAACGTTTCGGATTAGCTGCCGTTACCGAGCATTATCTGGGACTGACGCTTGCGAAAGAGCATTCCGCGGCCGACTGGTCGTACAGGCCGCTGCCCCGAGACTGGCGTAATTATGCGGCGCTGGACGTTGAATTGCTGATCGAGCTTGAAACGACCATGCGCGCCGAACTGCAAAAGCAAGGCAAGATCGAATGGGCCGAGGAAGAATTCGAGTTACGCGCTGCGCAAAGGAACCGCGCCGCGCAAAGAGCATCCCATCCCATGGTTGCGCATCTCGCATATCACTGAGATCATGAAGGACCGCCAGGCTCTGGCCGTGGCAAAAGCCTGTGGCTCAAACGAGACGAACTGGCTCGCGAATACGATATCGCACCCACATTGCTGCTTGCCGACAGCACCATCATCGAAGTGGCGGAGCGCAAACCGCACAATGCGGCGCAATTCAGAGCGGTTCGTTCCATCAACGAGCGTGTGCGCATCCAGCCGGTGCCGAACAGGAGAAAATGTTCGAACGTTACGCGCCGATCCAACGTAAAATCAAGCCAAGCATGTGGAAGAGAATAATCCAACAGGCGCTTGATCTGCCGGAAAGCGAATGGCCGGTCATAGACAACAATCCTCAAAATCAGGAAGCACAGACCACGTCCGCTCCACGGGCGACGCGAGTCTGGAGGGAACGTTATCCGGAACGTCTCGCAACGCTTGACAAGGCACGCAAGATGGTGGCGCAGATAGCGGAAGACACGCGTACCCCTGCGGACGTCATCATCAAACCGCAGTATCTGCGCAACCTGTGTTGGACCGACGAACCGCAAAACGTGACGTTGCGCAATTCCTCACCGAGCAGGGCGCGAGGCGTGGCAGGTCGCGCTGGTTGCAGAGTCCGTGAGTCGCGCTATCATGTAGAGGTTGCCTAACGGCATGAAATGTGAAGAACCGTATTTTCAGGAGCGCAAG
>ENA-OQIM01000010-OQIM01000010.1-human-gut-metagenome-genome-assembly--contig:-NODE-10-length-48064-cov-2.700252_pt1 | contig 48064 bp, 64 predicted proteins | sample MGYA00242579_ERZ504744 | MGnify/ENA primary metagenome ERZ504744 (study PRJEB26092, sample SAMD00036441) | human gut metagenome | host: Homo sapiens | study: EMG produced TPA metagenomics assembly of...
CAACGAAGAAGAGCTGATCGAGATCCTCTCGAACGGACTCCGTCTTTCCCGTGTCGGCGAAGTACTCGTTGAAGATGTATCGCCGGATGGAAAGAGATCGAGTACGAGGTAATGCGGGACAGCGTAGGAAACTGCATCACCGTCTGCAACATGGAGAACATCGACCCGGTCGGCGTTCACACCGGAGACAGTATTGTCGTAGCACCGTCCCAGACCCTGGGAGATAAAGAGTATCAGATGCTGCGTACTTCCGCACTCAACATCATCACCGAGCTCGGCATCACCGGCGGATGCAACGTACAGTATGCGTTGAATCCGGACAGCTTCGAGTACTGTGTTATCGAGGTAAATCCGCGTGTCAGCCGTTCTTCCGCACTGGCTTCCAAAGCGACCGGTTATCCGATTGCAAAGGTTGCTGCAAAGATCGCACTTGGCTACACTCTGGATGAGATCCCGAACGCCATTACCGGAAAAACCTACGCAAGCTTCGAGCCGATGCTGGATTACTGTGTTGTAAAAATCCCGCGTCTGCCGTTCGATAAGTTTATCAGTGCAAAACGTACCCTGACCACACAGATGAAGGCAACCGGTGAGGTTATGAGTATCTGCAACAACTTCGAGGGCGCGCTGATGAAAGCCATCCGTTCCCTGGAACAGCACGTAGATTCCCTGATGTCCTATGACTTCAGCCACTTGTCCAAAGACGAGCTGATCGAAGAGCTTCACATCGTAGATGATATGAGAATCTGGAGAATCGCAGAGGCGATTCGTCAGGGCATCTCCTACGACGAGATCCACGAGATCACCAAAATCGATGTATGGTTCATCGATAAGCTGGCTATCCTCGTTGAGATGGAGCAGGCATTACAGGCCAAAGAGCTGGATGAGGATCTGCTGCGCGAAGCAAAACGCCTTGAGTTCCCGGATTACCTGGTGGCAAAACTGGCAGGAAAGACCGAAGAAGAAGTAAAAGCGTTAAGAAAACAGTATGATATCACCGCAGCTTACAAGATGGTAGATACCTGTGCCGCTGAGTTCGCAGCAACCACACCGTATTACTATTCCGTATACGGCGGCGAAAACGAAGCTGTCGAGACAAACGACAGAAAGAAAGTCCTCGTCCTTGGTTCCGGCCCGATCCGTATCGGACAGGGTATCGAGTTTGACTTCTGCTCCGTACATTGTACCTGGGCATTCAAGAAAGAGGGCTATGAGACCATCATCATCAACAACAACCCGGAGACCGTCAGCACCGACTTCGATATCGCAGATAAACTGTATTTCGAGCCGCTGACACCGGAAGATGTAGAAAATATCGTCAACATCGAGCATCCGGACGGAGCCGTTGTACAGTTCGGCGGCCAGACCGCGATCAAGCTGACCGAAGCACTCCTGAAAATGGGTGTGCCGATCCTTGGAACATCTGCAGAGAACGTAGATGCCGCAGAGGACCGTGAGCTGTTCGATGAGATCCTGGAGCAGTGTGAAATCCCGCGTCCGAAGGGACACACCGTATTCACCGCAGAAGAGGCGAAAAAAGCAGCCAACGAGCTCGGCTATCCGGTACTCGTCCGCCCGTCCTACGTCCTTGGAGGACAGGGTATGCAGATCGCCATCAGCGATGAGGACGTCGATGAATTTATCGGCATCATCAACCGGATCGCACAGGAGCATCCGATCCTGGTTGATAAATATCTGCAGGGCAAGGAGATCGAGGTTGATGCAGTCTGCGACGGCACCGATATTCTGATTCCTGGTATCATGGAGCACATCGAGCGCGCCGGCGTTCACTCCGGAGACAGTATCTCCGTTTATCCGGCACAGAGCATCAGCCAGCATGCAAAAGACACTATCGTAGAGTATACGAAACGTCTGGCAAGATCCCTGCATGTCATCGGTATGATCAACATCCAGTTCATCGTATGCGGTGAGGATGTTTACGTCATCGAGGTCAACCCGCGTTCTTCTCGTACCGTGCCATACATCAGCAAGGTAACCGGAATCCCGATCGTGCCGCTGGCAACGAAAGTCATCCTCGGCCACACGATCCGCGAGCTTGGCTACGAGCCGGGACTGCAGAGAGAGGCAGATTACATTGCCATCAAGATGCCGGTATTCTCCTTCGAGAAGATCCGCGGCGCAGATATCGCCCTTGGACCGGAGATGAAATCCACCGGTGAGTGCCTTGGTATTGCAAAGACCTTCAACGAGGCTCTTTACAAAGCATTCCTCGGCGCCGGAATCAACCTGCCGAAATATAAAAACATGATCATCACCGTAAAGGATGAGGATAAAGAGGATATCGTTCCGATCGCACAGAGATTCCAGCTCTCGGCTACAAGATCTATGCGACGAGAAATACCGCGAAAGCCCTGAACGAGAACGGCGTCAATGCGATCCGCACCAACAAGATCGAGCAGCCGTCCCCGAACCTGATGGACCTGATCCTCGGCCACAAGATCGATCTCGTCATCGATACTCCGTCCCAGGGTGTTGAGCACTCCAAAGACGGATTCGTCATCCGCCGGAACGCGATCGAGACAGGTGTCAACGTACTGACCTCTCTGGATACCGCAACCGCACTCGTAACCAGTCTGGAAAATACAGATGTGAAGAAGCTGACCCTGATCGATATCGCAACGATCGACAAGAGATAAGCATGATAGAAGCATAAAGCAAAGAAAAGCTCTCTGCTGCAGAAACAAAGCGGCAGAGAGCTTTTTTGGCCGAATGTGGGTTTGAATGGATTTTACAAAAAAAGAAAACGTGACGCGCTTGTGTTTTTAGCATAAGTATGATAGATTTTTAATAGAATGCCAGAAAAGGGCATCCAATTCAAAAAGAGAAAGGTACATATCGTATGAACATCATTGAGTGGTTAAAGGTTATCCTGCTGGGTATCGTAGAGGGCATTACCGAGTGGCTTCCAATCAGCAGCACCGGCCACATGATTCTGGTAGATGAGTTTATTAAGCTGAATGTGACAGCTGATTTCAAGAATGTTTTTGAAGTTGTCATCCAGCTCGGTGCAATCCTTGCGGTTGTCGTCATCTATTTCTGGGATCTCTGGCCGTTTCATGGTAAAAGTAAAGCCAGAAGCCGGAGCTATTTTGCCAATCCAAGCGACAACAAGGTATTTGGCGCTGTTCAGAACTTTGTAGACAATTACTGTTATCTGGACAAAATCATCATGTGGTTTAAGATTGTTGTATCATGCCTGCCGGCAGCTGTCATTGGTCTGGCATTCAACGACTGGATCGAGGCACATCTGATGAATTACGTGGTTGTAGCCTGATGCTGATTATCTATGGTGTGTTATTCATCGTTATTGAAAATTACAACAAGACGAGAACTCCGTCTGCAACGAAAATCAAAGAAATTACCTGGAAAAATGCACTGTATATCGGTGTTTTCCAGCTCCTTTCCATCGTACCGGGAACTTCCCGTTCGGGGGCAACCATCATCGGCGGTATCCTGCTGGGATGCTCGAGAGAGCTCGCATCGGAGTACACGTTTTTCCTTGCCGTTCCGGTTATGTTCGGCGCGAGCTTTTAAAACTGGTAAAACACGGCTTTGCCTTTACCGGTGTTGAGGTGGCGATCATGATCGTCGGCATGCTGGTGGCATTTGCGGTATCGATTTTTGCCATCAAATTCCTGATGCAGTACATCAAGAAGCACGATTTCAAAGCCTTCGGCTGGTACCGTATCGTACTCGGTGTGATTGTGCTGCTGTATTTCGTAATCAAAACCGTAATTTTGAAAGCATAAAATCGAACAATTCCGAAAATTTACCGGGAAAAATAGAAGAAGAAGTATCGTAAAATGAAAAAAATTGTGCGATACTTCTTTTTTTACGCGAAAATTACAAAAAACCCTGTAAAAAGTAACCAAAAGCTGATATAATAGGACACAAGAGGACACAGACGATACAGTTCACCCGCGCCATTCGCAAAACTGCGCTTTCAGCGCTTTCCGCTGCTGCGCAGCTCCTTTTGCTCATTTCTCGGCGCTCCCTTCGTGTGTTCTTGCAAACAAAATTTCATGCAAGCATGAAATTGCCCGCCAGAACACAGAGTGAAACTGTAAATTAAAAAAAATACCGAAAATTTGCCATATTTTTATTGACTAAAGATATTCTTATGGTAAAATAAATGTGTGCGCCCCGAGGATATCTTCATTTTCGGTGCAATCAGTATAGGGTGAACGTATCATCCAGGGCAATCTGGAAATACTTTACTATAACCTATCAAAATTACAAGTAGGAGGAAAAGTAACAATGGCAAAATGGGTTTACATGTTCACTGAAGGTAATGCAGACATGCGTAACCTTCTCGGTGGAAAAGGCGCAAACCTGGCTGAGATGACAAACCTGGGACTTCCTGTACCACAGGGATTCACGGTAACAACCGAGGCTTGTACACAGTACTATGAGGATGGCAGACAGATCAACGACGAGATCATGGGTCAGATCATGGAAGCAATCGATAAAATGGAAGGAATCACAGGAAAGAAATTCGGAGACGCTAAGAATCCGCTGCTCGTTTCTGTACGTTCCGGAGCAAGAGCTTCCATGCCAGGTATGATGGATACCATCCTGAACCTTGGTCTGAACGAAGAGGTTGTTGAAACTCTGTCACAGGCTTCCGGCAACCCACGTTGGGCTTGGGACTGCTACAGAAGATTCATTCAGATGTTCTCTGACGTAGTTATGGAAGTTGGTAAAAAATACTTCGAAGAGCTGATCGACAAGATGAAAGAGGAGAAAGGCGTAAAACAGGACGTAGATCTTGACGCAGATGACCTCAAAAAACTGGCTGAGCAGTTCAAAGCTGAGTACAAAGCTAAAATCGGTGAGGATTTCCCGACCGATCCTAAGGTACAGCTGATGGAGCTGTAAAAGCCGTATTCCGTTCCTGGGACAACCCGAGAGCAAACGTTTATCGTCGTGACAACGACATCCCGTATTCCTGGGGTACCGCTGTTAACGTACAGATGATGGCATTCGGAAACATGGGAGATGACTGTGGTACAGGTGTTGCCTTCACTCGTGACCCTGCTACAGGAGAGAACGGACTGTTCGGTGAGTTCCTTACCAACGCACAGGGCGAGGACGTAGTTGCCGGTGTTCGTACACCTATGCACATTTCCGAGATGGAAGAAAAATTCCCGGAAGCTTTCAAACAGTTCAAAGATGTTTGCAAAACTCTGGAGACACATTACAGAGATATGCAGGACATGGAGTTCACTGTTGAGCACGGTAAACTGTACATGCTGCAGACACGTAACGGTAAGAGAACAGCAAAAGCTGCTCTGAAAATCGCCTGCGACCTTGTAGATGAGGGAATGAGAACAGAGGAAGAGGCAGTTGCAATGATCGATCCTCGTAACCTTGACTCTCTGCTTCATCCGCAGTTCGATGCAAAAGCACTGAAAGAGGCTACTCCAATGCAAAGCAACTGGGAGCATCTCCGGGAGCTGCTTGCGGTAAAATCGTCTTCACAGCTGATGACGCTGTTGCATGGGCTGAAAGAGGAGAAAAGTTGTTCTGGTTCGTCTTGAGACATCCCCAGAAGATATCACAGGTATGAAATCTGCACAGGGTATCCTGACTGTTCGTGGTGGTATGACTTCCCACGCAGCCGTAGTTGCCCGTGGTATGGGAACCTGCTGTGTATCCGGTTGCGGTGATATCGTAATGGACGAGGCAAACAAGAAATTCACACTGGCTGGCAAAGAGTTCCACGAGGGAGACTGCATCTCTCTGGATGGTTCTACAGGATGCATCTATGACGGACTGATCCCGACCGTAGACGCTACCATCGCTGGCGAGTTCGGAAGAATCATGGGCTGGGCAGATAAATACAGAACCATGAAAGTTCGTACAAACGCTGATACTCCGGCAGACGCTAAAAAAGCTCGTGAGCTTGGCGCAGAAGGTATTGGTCTTTGCCGTACAGAGCATATGTTCTTCGAAGGCAACAGAATCGATGCATTCCGTGAGATGATCTGTGCTGAGACCGTAGAAGAGAGAGAAGCAGCACTTGCTAAGATCCTTCCGGAGCAGCAGGGAGACTTCGAGAAGCTGTATGAAGCTCTGGAAGCAACCCGGTTACCATCCGTTTCCTGGATCCGCCGCTTCATGAGTTCGTTCCGACTGAGGAAGAGGACATCAAGAAACTGGCTGACGCACAGGGCAAATCTGTTGAGCAGATCAAAGCAATCATCGCTGGTCTGCATGAGTTCAACCCGATGATGGGTCATCGTGGATGCCGTCTTGCTGTAACTTATCCGGAAATCGCTAAGATGCAGACAAGCGCAGTAATCCGCGCAGCCATCAACGTGAAGAAAGCTCATCCGGATTGGAATGTAAAACCGGAAATCATGATCCCACTTGTTGGCGATATCAAAGAGCTGAAATACGTTAAGAAATTCGTAGTAGAGACCGCTGACGCTGAAATCGCAGCTGCAGGCAGCGACCTTGAATACGAAGTTGGTACCATGATCGAGATCCCGAGAGCAGCTCTGACTGCAGATGAGATCGCAAAAGAGGCAGACTTCTTCTGCTTCGGAACCAACGACCTTACTCAGATGACTTACGGATTCTCCCGTGATGATGCTGGTAAATTTCTGAATGCTTACTATGACGCTAAGATCTTCGAGAACGATCCATTCGCAAAACTCGATCAGGACGGCGTTGGCAAGCTGATGAAGATGGCTATTGATCTTGGAAGACCGGTTAACTCTTCTCTGCACGTAGGTATCTGCGGTGAGCACGGTGGAGATCCGAGCTCCGTAGAGTTCTGCAACAAACTGGGTCTGGACTATGTTTCCTGCTCACCGTTCCGTGTACCGATCGCCCGTCTGGCAGCAGCTCAGGCAGCTATCGCTCAGAAGAACGCTTAATTTAAGCGGAATTTGTCCGAATCAGGATATTCATGCAGTAGCATGATTTGTGTTCAAACGTAAGGAGACCCCGGCGGTCTGTAGAAATACAGGTGCCGGGGTCTTTTTTATCAATCGTTTAAAATCAAAGTGGGAGGGAAAACGGATGCAGAATGAAACAGCCAAAGAAAACCTGCTGCGGCAGATCCGGAAATACCGTCCGTACAATGAGCAGGAAGAGCGGGATCGGGCGATTCTGCTGAAATGGATGGAGAGCGGATGCGATATTTTGACGCGGGAAAATGAGACCGCACATCTGACTGTCTCCGCCTGGGTCGTAAGCCCGGATCGGAAGCAGGTGCTGATGGCGTATCACAATATTTACCATTCCTGGGCATGGCTCGGCGGCCACGCGGACGGAGATGCGGATCTTTGCAGCGTGGCGGTAAGAGAAGTGAAGGAGGAATCCGGGATTGAAGAGGTGAAGCTCTTATCGGATCAGCCATTCTCGCTCGAAATCCTGTCGGTGGACGGCCATGTGAAGCGCGGAAAGTACGTGACGGCACATCTCCATCTGAATGTGACATATCTCATGGAAGCAGATCCGGTACAGGAAATCCGCTGCAAGCCGGATGAAAACAGCGCAGTCGGCTGGATTCCGGTGGAGCAGATCGCAGAAAAATCGACAGAGCCATGGTTTGTGGAGCGTGTGTATGGCAAGCTGTGTGAGAAAGTGAAAAGAGATTTCTGTGAAGTGTAATATGCAATCCGCGTATGAACTGCCATTTAGAATAAGCATTAGAAAAATGAGCTGTTAGATGTCTAAAATAGAGACAGAAAGAAAAATGGCAGGAGGGGTTTTATGTTTACAAATCAGGATTTGAAAAAGCTGATTATTCCGCTTTTCCTAGAGCAGCTTCTGGTGGCTCTGGTCGGAATTGCGGACGTGTTTGTTATCGGATTTGTCGGAGAGGCGGCGGTTTCCGGTGTGTCACTGGTCAATGCGTTCAAAAGGTAGACTTAAGCTTCCAGAAAACGATCCTCTTTTTCTGACGACAGAAAAGTTGTTGGGAAAAGGGGATTTTTGGGGTAAAAGGGATTATTTCGGCGCGTTGAAAATCATGCCGGGGTATGGTAAAATGGACTCCGAAAAACAGCAAAAGGAGGACATGACAGAAGATGAATGATATGAAGCGTCTGCTCTCGTATGCAGGTCCCTACAAGCGGGATATGATTTTCGGAGCAGTGCTGGTATTGGTAGAAACGTGTTTTGAACTTTTTATTCCGATTCTGATTTCCAATCTGATTGACATCGGCGTTGCGAACGGCGATATCCCTTACATTTACCGCAAGGGAATCCAGATGGGAGTCTGCGCGCTCTGTGCGCTTGTGACCGGAATTTTATACGCGCACTTTGCGGCGCGGGCGACGTACGGCTGGGGAGCTGAGATCCGGAAGGCGGAGTATGAGAAAATGCAGCAGTATGCATTTTCCAACCTCGACCACTTTGCGGTATCATCCCTGATCACCCGTATGACGACGGATGTTACCGTCATCCAGAATATGGTAAGCGCCGGCTTCCGCCCGATCACGCGCGGACCGTCGCTTCTGATTATGGGAATCGGCCTTTCATTCTATATGAATCCGCGGCTGGCATTTGTATTCCTTGTATGTACCCCGCTTCTTGGCTTTATTCTCTCCCTGATTGTGCGGAGAGTTGCCCGATGTACACAAAACTGCAGTCCATGGTGGACCGCCTGAACAACGTTGTCCAGGAGGGGCTGACCGCGATCCGTGCCGTCAAAGCTTTCGTGCGGGATGAGTACGAGGAAGACAAATTCAACGAGGTCAACACCGACCTGACCGCAGCGAGCGAGCAGACGTTCCACTACGCCGTGCTGAATCTGCCGGCATTTCAGGGCGTCATGTATACCGCGATCGTGCTGATTCTGTGGTTCGGCGGAAATATGATTCTGAAAAAACAGCTTGCCGTCGGAAACCTGACCGGATTTCTAAGCTACGTCATGCAGGTCATGAACTCGATGATGATGATTGCAAACGTCTTCCTGCTCCTGACCCGTTCCATGGCGAGCGCACACCGGATTGTCGAGGTGCTCGATGAGAAAATCGTGCTCACCTCGCCGGAAAATGGTGTAGCAGAAGTGACAGAGGGCAGCGTGGAGTTTGACAACGTATCGTTTAAATACAAAGAAGAAGCAAAAGAGTACGCACTCTCCGATGTTACGCTGAAGATCAAAGCTGGTCAGACGGTAGGAATCCTCGGAGGAACAGGTTCTTCGAAAACGACGCTGGTGCAGCTCATTCCGCGTCTGTATGATACCAGCCGCGGCACCGTCCGCGTCGGCGGAAAGGATGTGCGCGCGTACGATCTTGCCGCTCTCCGCGATGCAGTCAATATCATTCTGCAGAAAAACGTGCTGTTCTCCGGAACCGTGCGTGAAAACCTGAAATGGGGCAATGTGGATGCATCCGATGAGGAGATCTGGGAAGCATGCCGCGCGGCGTGTGCGGATGAATTTTTGAACCGCATGCCGGACGGCCTCGACACCGTGCTCGAGCAGGCGCAAGCAACCTCTCCGGAGGCCAGAAGCAGCGTCTCTGCATCGCGCGTGCGCTGATCGGAAAGGCAAAAATCCTGATCTTCGATGATTCGACAAGTGCGGTCGACACGGCAACGGAGAAAAAGATCCGCGAGCACTGGCGGCGCGGAAGAATGTCACAAAAATTATCATTGCGCAGAGAGTAACATCCGTCATGAATACGGATCAGATCATCATTCTTGATGACGGAAAAGTACACCGGATCGGCACGCACGCTGAACTGCTGGCGGATGACCCGATTTATCAGGAAATTTACGCCTCACAGATGAAAGGAGGAGACGAAAATGGCAGCGAGAGCTTATAGCGGAAAGAAACCAAAGAACCTGAAACACACGCTGCGCGTCTTCCTGTCTTATCTGGGACGGCACAAAAAAATGCTCGCAGTCGTAGCGGTACTGGTAACAATCAGCGCGGGAGCCAACCTCTTTGGAACGTATATGATCCGCCCGGTTGTCAACGGACTGGCGGACGGAGATGTGCACACACTGCTGCGCGGCGTGCTGATTACGGCACTCATTTTCGGGTGCGGCGCACTCGCAGCATACGGCTACACGCAGACCATGGTAAAAGCAGCACAGCAGGTTGTATTTGATATCCGCCGCGATCTGTTCGAACACGTCCAGACACTGCCGCTGCAGTTCTTCGACAGCAGACGCCACGGCGATATCATGAGTCTTTTCACGAACGATATCGACACGATGGCAGATGCCCTGAACAACAGTTTTGCGATGGTTATCCAGAGCTTCATCCAGATTGTGGGAACACTGACCTTGCTGTATATCCTAAACTGGCGGCTCTCGCTGATTGTAACGGTGTGCTACGGTATCATGTTCTGGTATATCAAGTTCAGCGGAAAGCGCAGCAAGGGTTATTATACGAAGCAGCAGAACAGCCTCGGAGAACTGAACGGCTATATTGAGGAGCTGATCACCGGACAGAAAGTCGTCAAGGTGTTCCACCACGAAGAAGAGAGCTTTACGGAATTCTGCAAAAAGAATGAGGAGCTCCGGAAAGCGGGAACCGGCGCGCAGGGGTATGCGGCGACGATGGTTCCTGTCGTTGTCAGCATTTCGTATGTCAATTATGCGATTGTGGCAGTGCTCGGCGGCCTTCTCGCCCTGCACGGAAAAGCCGATATCGGAAGCCTGGCAAGCTACCTTGTCTTTGTCCGCCAGGCGGCGCTTCCGATCAACCAGTTCACCCAGCAGAGCAACTTCCTTCTCTCAGCGCTCGCCGGTGCGGAGCGTGTCTTCGACGTGATGAGCCTGGAGCCGGAAATCGATGAGGGAAAAGTGGAACTGGTCAACGTAAAAGAAGAGAACGGCGCACTTGCCGTCTGCGAAGAGACAACAGGCCGCTGGGCATGGAAGCGCCCGGACGGAACGATGACGGAATTAAAGGGCGATGTGCGTTTTGAAAACGTGGATTTCGGCTACACGGCAGACCGTCTGATCTTAAAGAACATCAGCTGTATGCCAAACCAGGCCAGAAAATTGCTTTTGTCGGTTCCACAGGAGCCGGAAAAACGACGATCACGAACCTGATCAACCGTTTCTACGACGTCCAGGGCGGCGCGGTTGTCTACGACGGCATTGACGTAAAAGATATCGAAAAAGACGCTCTGCGCCACTCCCTCGGTATCGTTCTGCAGGATACCCATCTGTTCACGGGAACCGTAGCAGAAAACATCCGTTTTGGAAAACTCGATGCCACGCAGGAAGAAATTGAACATGCGGCCAAAATTGCGAATGCGGATTCCTTCATCCGCCGTCTGCCGAACGGCTACGACACGATGCTGACCTCCGACGGAGCCAACCTCTCCCAGGGCCAGCGCCAGCTTCTCGCGATTGCCCGTGCCGCCGTTGCCGATCCGCCGGTGCTGATTCTTGACGAGGCAACATCTTCCGTTGACACCAGAACCGAGGCGCTGATCGAAAAAGGAATGGACCAGCTCATGGAGGGCAGAACCGTATTTGTCATCGCCCACCGCTTAAGCACCGTGCGAAACGCCAATGCGATCATGGTGCTGGAGCAGGGAAATATCGTAGAGCGCGGCGACCACGACGCACTTCTGGCACAGAAAGGAAAATATTATCAGCTCTATCATGGAATGTTTGAGCTGAGTTAAAAAGAAAGGAGTAAAGAGTATGAGAAAATATAACCGTATTTTTCTGATCGTCCTGGATTCTCTCGGAATCGGGGCGATGGCGGATTCGGAGAAGTTTGGGGATGTCGGTGTCAATACCTTCGGCCACATCTGGGAGAGTCAGGGAGGCCTTGAAATCCCGAACCTGCGCCGCCTCGGCATGGGAAATCTCTGCGGTGTGACAGAGGATGAGGCAAAGGGTTACGCCAGAAGACTGAACGAGGCGAGCAACGGAAAAGACACCATGACCGGCCACTGGGAGATGATGGGAATTTACACGACAAAGCCGTTCGTTACGTTCACCGACCACGGATTTCCGAAAGAACTGATCGACGAGCTGGAAAAACGAACCGGCAGAAAGATCATCGGCAATAAGGCGGCGAGCGGAACGGAGATCCTCGATGAGCTGGCAGAGCGCGAGATCGAAAACGGAGAACTGATTGTCTATACCTCGGCGGATTCCGTACTGCAGATCTGCGGCAACGAGGAGACGATGGGACTGGAGACGCTGTATCATTACTGCGAGATTGCCCGTGAGCTGACCATGAAAGACGAGTGGAAAGTCGGCCGTGTCATTGCAAGACCGTACGTCGGAAAGAAAAAAGGAGAGTTCGTCCGCACCGCAAACCGTCACGACTACGCTGTCAAACCGACGGGAAAAACCGTGCTCAACGCGATGCAGGAGGCAGGATATGATGTCATCAGTATCGGAAAAATCAACGATATTTTCTGCGGCGAGGGCATCACGGAGAGTCTGAAATCCAAGAGCAGCGTCCACGGCATGGAGCAGACGATTGAGACGGCAGGAAAAGAGTTTACCGGACTGTGCTTTGTCAACCTCGTCGATTTCGATGCACTCTGGGGCCACAGAAGAAACCCGGAAGGCTACGGAAAAGAGATTGAAAAATTCGATGTGAACCTTGGAAAGCTGCTGGAGCAGTTAAAAGACGACGATCTGCTCCTGATCACGGCAGACCACGGCAACGACCCGACTTATACCGGAACGGACCACACCAGAGAACAGGTGCCGCTCCTTGCGTACTCACCGTCTATGAAGGAGAGCGGCCTTCAGGAGACGAAGGACACCTTCGCTGTGATCGGCGCATCCGTTGCAGAGAACTTCGGCGTAAAAATGCCGGAGGGAACGATCGGAACATCGATCCTGGAATCGTGGAAATAAGGAAGCGATGGCGTTTTCAGCTGAGGCGGTAAGAACCTTTCGAAAGTTTCACAAGCTGTCCTTCTTCGAGCAGCTTCTTTAAAACCCGCTGGAGCTGGCGGCGGCTGCAGTGGAGCTGCATGGCCATCTTTTCCACGCCGGAAAACGTCTGATCCGGACAGCGCTCTGAGAGATAAGAGAGGAAGGATTCCTCGAGCGTGGAAAAATTCGACTGGGAGCTGGAATAAAGCATCAGCTTTTCGGTGACAGAGTTTAAAAGATATCGTAAAAAGCGGTTGTCGTTCAGCAGAAGCTCTTTCGTGGAAGCGAGCGGCAGAACAATACAAAGCGCGGTGGTGCGTGCCTCGATCTGGTGCGTATCATCGCGTTTTCCGCAGAATTCCATATCGCCGATGCAGGTAAAGCCGTCGAGATAGCCGATCGGGTAGCTCGTGCCGTCGGCGCGGTTGGCGCTGATCTCGATGGAACCGTCCACGAGGAACGAGAGGTATTCCTCCGGATTCAGCGTGTCGAGCCGTTCGCCCTTTTCAAACTGATACAGAGAAAATGCGAGATCCGGGGTATCGAAAAGAGATGGGATCTCATGTTTCTGAAGATAAAAGTCCAGCAGAGCCGGATCAAAAATTCGTTTCATAGGAAAATCCTTTCACAGAAAAATTTTTTGGAAAACTTTTTTCTTTATTGTGACATATGACACAAGAAAAAGCAAGAAAGTCTGCTAAGATAAACCAGAATGAAAAAGGTTACAGTTTGCTGGGTACCAGTGAACTGTAACCGAAAAAGAGGAAAGGGGAGTTTTCAAAATGGAAAACGAATTATTTGAGAAAACAAAAGTGTCCAAAGCATATATGACGCTCGCACTTCCGGTCGTGCTCGGCATGGTCGTGTCGCTGATCTATAATATGGTAGATACTTTTTTTCATCGCGCGGACCGGAAACACGGCACTGATTGCCGGCGTATCGCTCGGCACACCGATTTTCACGCTGATGATTGCACTCGGTGACATCTTCGGCGTCGGCGGCAGTTCCGTCATTTCGCGCCTCTTCGGTAAAAAAGAGTACGAGGACGGAAGACGGATCAGCGTATTCTGCTTTTACGCAGCGATTGCTGTCGGCATTGCGGTCAGCATCATCCTGCTTGCCGCCAAACAGCCGATCCTTGGCCTGCTTGGCTGTGATGAGACGACGTGGCAGTATGCGGGGGACTATTACCAGTGGATTGCACTCGGCGCACCGTTTATCATCCTGCAGCTGACGCCGAACAATCTTCTTCGGACCGAGGGCTTCGCAAAAGCCTCGATGATCGGAACAATGCTGGGAGCCGTCGTCAACATCATTCTTGACCCGATCTTTATTTACACGCTCGGCATGGGAGCAGCCGGAGCAGCGATTGCAACGGTGATCGGCAACATCTGCGGTGATATTTTCTATGTTATCTTTATGATAAAGAAATGCCGCTATCTCTCCGTCGATTTCCGAAAACTGAAAATGACCGGAGCAGAGGTGCTCGCCGTTCTTGCCATCGGCATTCCGGCATCCGTCACAAACTTCATGCAGAGCATCGGCGTGACGCTGACGAACCGATTTTTGCAGCCGTATGGAATGGACAAAGTTGCAGCGATGGGAATTGCTTTGAAAATTATTATGATTTCTGTTCTTGTGATGGTCGGCTTCGCTTTTGGCGTGCGCAAAAAAACAGAATTCCTGCACAGGCGGCCGCCATGTCAAAAACACGTAAAAGTGATGAAAAAACGTCTCTTAATTCGGCAGTATTACGGGATTGCATTCTGAGAAAACAAGATATAAAATGGCATGAGATTCGACAAAAAGGGGAAGCAAAAACATACGACAATAGGGAGGACATCACATGGCAACAAAGAAAAGTGCAGTAAAAGATCTGACAAACGGCAGCCCGGTAAAACTGATTCTGGGGTTTGCACTGCCGCTGCTGCTCGGCATGCTGTTCCAGCAGTTTTACAGCATGGTCGATACGATTATTGTAGGAAAATTCTTAGGCGCGAAAGCGCTCGCGGCTGTTGGAAGCACAGGTTCGATCAACTTTATGATCGTGGGATTCTGTATGGGAGTCTGCAGCGGATTTGCAATTCCGGTTGCGCAGATGTTCGGGGCAGGAGACCGGAAAGCGCTGTGCCGGTATGTAGGAAATGGAGCCGTCCTGGCCGGTATTCTTTCCGTGGTGATGACCGTTCTTGTCTGCATCTGGTGCCGCGACATTCTGATTCTGATGAAAACCCCGTCCGATATTCTGGACGTGCATACGCTTACATCTTTGTTATTTTCCTCGGAATTCCGCTTATGGTGCTCTATAACCAGACATCAGCAATCATGCGGAGCCTCGGCGACAGCCGCTCCCCACTGATTTTCCTCGGTATCTCTTCAATACTGAATATCGTGCTAGATCTTGCGCTGGTCCGCCCGATGGGAGTAGCGGGAACCGCGTGGGCGACGATTATCGCGCAGGGAGTCTCTGGATTCCTGTGTCTCTTTTATATGAAGAAAAAATTCACCATCCTTGCTTTTACGAGAGAGGACTGGAAGCTGCACAAGCATTATGTGCTTAATCTGTGCAATATGGGAATCCCGATGGGACTGCAGTATTCAATCACCGCGATCGGAAGTGTTATTTTGCAGACCGCTGTCAACGGCCTTGGTTCCACTGCGGTTGCATCTGTTACGGCTGCCGGTAAAATTTCCATGTTCTGCTGCTGTCCGTTCGACGCGCTCGGCTCCACTATGGCGACGTATGCCGGACAGAACGTCGGTGCGAAGAAGATGGATCGTGTCAACACCGGTATTTTGACAAGTTCCATTATTGGAAGCGTGTATTCCGTGGTCATTTTAGGAGTCATGTTTCTGTGGTCCCGCCAGATTTCGCTTCTCTTTGTAGATGCATCTGAGACGGTCATCCTCGACCAGGCGCGTCAGATGCTGCTGATCAACATGGTATTTTACATTCCGCTGACCCTTGTCAATGTCGTACGCTTTACCGTGCAGGGCATGGGCTTCAGCAAATTTGCAATCCTTGCCGGCGTCTGCGAGATGATCGGCCGTTCGGTGGTAGCCTTTTTCCTGGTTCCGTATTTTGGTTACACCGCAGTCTGCTTCGCAAGCCCGGTGGCATGGATTCTCGCCGATCTGTTTCTCGTTCCGGCGTACCTGTACTGCGCAAAAACGCTTCGTTCTCTTTTTGAGAAAAATGCGCAGATGATGTAAGCGTGCCGCAAGATGGACAAGCTGTTTCAATTCTGGTATAATGGAGCCTGGATTTTAGGAAAGCTGAAAAAGAATCCCATAGAAGAGAGGAAGATATCCTATGAAACAGTCGGTATTAGAATATAAGAAACTTCTGGAGCAGGAAGGCCTTCTGGTGGAATTTGCAGAGCCGGAAGGAAAAGAAGGAGAGGACAGACCCGTTACCCTCGTAACGTATTTTTCGGGCGGAGCGGATCAGGGAACGCTGTTTCTCTGCAAAGGAGCTGCATTCAAAGAGGCATACTTAAAAGACGCCGTAAACCGCGGTGCTGTTGCCTATGTAAGTGAAAAAAAATACGAAGCGGGAAAAGAAATTCCGGCGCTCATCGTCAACGATGCCAGAAAAGCACAGTTTGTGCTGGGTGAGGCGTTTTTACGATTATCCGGCAAAGTCGCTGCATGTCACGGCGCTGACCGGAACAAAAGGAAAGACAACGACAGCCTACTACCTGCAGTCGATGCTCGATGCCTGCCTGAAAAAACAGGGCGGAAACGGATGTGCACTGTTAAGTTCGATTGAATATTACGACGGAAAGACGAGAGAAGCATCAACGCTCACCACGCCGGAATCCCTGGAGCTGTGCCGTCATATGCGCAATGCCGTAGATGCAGGCCTTTCCCATATGGTGATGGAAGTATCCTCCCAGGCGCTCAAATACGAGAGAGTCGGAAACACGCATTTTGATACCGCCATTTTCCTGAACATCTCCAAGGACCACATCAGCCCGACGGAGCACAAGGATTTTGATGATTATTTCCAGTCGAAATTAAAGATCTTCGACCGCTGCACCTGCGCCTGCGTGAACCTGGACAGCGACCATATCGGGGAAATCCTGAAAGCTGCGGCAAAATGTGAGCGCGTCGTTACGTTTGGATCGAAAGAAAATGCTGTAATCCGCGTGAGTGATATCAAGCCGGGCAGAGGAAAATTCTATTTCCATGTGGCAGGACCGGATTTCTCGGAAGATTTTACCCTGCCGGTGCACGGAGCCTTCAATGTGGAGAATGCCGTAGCTGCCATTGCGGCTGCCTGGTCGATGGGAATCCCGGTTTCGCTGATCAAGGAAAGCCTCCTTGGCGTCACCGTTCCGGGAAGGATGGAGACGTATGAGAGCAGCGCGGGCGAGGTCACGGCGATCGTGGATTTCGCGCACAATGGCCTGAGTTTTGAAAAAATGTTTGATACCGTAGCACTCGAATACCCGGGGAGCCGCGTAAGCGTTGTGTTCGGAACCCCGGGCGGAAAAGCATTCAACCGCAGAAAAGATATGGGTGAGATTTCCGGAAAACGGGCGGACCGGATTTTCCTCGTACCGGATGATCCGGGAAACGAAGATCCGCAGGCGATCTGTGAGGAGATCGGCGGGTACATAGCAAAGGAAGGTGCATCCTTCCAGATCCGCATGGACCGCGGAGCAGCAATCCGGGAGGCGATTCTTGGCGCGTACCGGGAGAGGTTGTTCTGATCCTTGGAAAAGGCGCGGACGTGACGATGCACGTCGGAAACGGAAATGTGCCGTACCGGTCAGATGCCGTCTATGCAAAAGAGGCGCTTGCCGAATATGGAAATGCATTTGCCGAAGCGGCAACGGCTCGTGAAACAGAAGAATAGAAGCAAAAACAGAAAAAACAGAAAAAACAGAGCAAAAAAGACACGGAACAGAAAAAATCCGTGTCTTTTTTGCGTTCTGGCGGCAGCAGAAATGAAAATCAGACAGGAAATTTGGCGGATACATCCTACAAAATGTAGAAAAGAAGGACAGAAACTAGCCCGTATGACGAAAAGTTGTTAAAAATATAACGAACGAAAGTTAGACGTGTGAAACTAAACACAGAAAGCAAAAACCCGGGAACCATGCGGAAAAAGACGAATTCTGCGGGATGAAGGACAAAGCTGTAAGTTTTTGGAAAGAATTCTTGTGAAAAAGAACAAAAAATGGTATAATTGTATTGAAATATATCCAGAACACCACTTCTGGAAGCGTACGGGCTCAGTGAGAAAAAAGATTTCACGAAAATGCTCGAAAAAAACACTTGTTAAATTCTTGTCATAGTGCTATGATAAGGAAAGTGAAAAATTTATCAATCACAAAAACCAACTAGGGGTATTTTAGAAAGGAGTATTTATGAGCAGCAAGATTACCATCATTGGAGCTGGAAGCGTTGGATCTACGATCGCCTATACACTGTCGAACGAAGACATCGCGTCTGAGATTGTTCTCATCGATATTAACAAGAAAAAAGTAGAGGGAGAGGTTATGGATATCGCGCAGGGTACCTGCTTCCGCGATCCGGTCTCCATCATCGCAGGTGAGTATGAGGATGCCAAGGACTCTGATATCGTAATTATTACTTCCGGTATTGCAAGAAAGCCTGGCCAGACCCGTATTGAGCTGACCCAGACCAACGTAAACATCTTAAAATCCATCACACCGGAAATCGTAAAAGCGGCTCCGAATGCCATCTACATCATTGTAAGCAACCCGGTTGATATCATGACCTACGTGTTTACAAAGATCTCCGGACTTCCGGAAAACCAGATCCTTGGTTCTGGTACCATGCTGGATTCCGCGAGACTTCGCTGCGGACTGTCTGAACACCTCAACATTGCCCAGAAAAACATCCACGCTTACGTATTCGGTGAGCACGGCGATACTTCCTTCATTCCGTGGAGCGGCGCTTACGTTTCCGGTGTCAGTCTGGACGAGTACTACGAGACCGTAGAAAAAATGGGCAGGAACGTAACCAAGATCGACAAAGATGCTATGCTGGAGTACGTAAGAACTTCCGGCGGACAGGTTATTGCAAACAAAGGAGCTACTTTCTATGCAGTATCTGTTGCAGTATGCAAACTGGTAGCAACCATTCTTTCTTCTTCCGATTCTGTAGCAACCGTATCTTCCATGATGCACGGTGAGTACGGCATCGAGGATGTATGCTTAAGCACACTGACCCTCGTTGGACCGAAAGGCGTACAGGGCAAGATTCCGATGCGTATGACAAAAGAGGAAGTAGAAAAACTCAAAGCAAGTGCCGACGCATTAAAAGCAGTTATCGCACAGATCGAGCACTAAGAGCGGGCAATAAGCTCAAAACATAAAATTTATGGCAGTGGCAGAAAGTGCGAAAGAGCGGTATCTCCCACTGCCTTAACGTGCGCCTGAAGAAATTTTCCGCCGGGTGTACATAAAAAGAGTACCGGAAACTTTTCCGGTGCCGGACAGAAGATACCGCAGGAAAAATGGAAACCAACAGGAGCAAGTAAGAAAGGAGCAATTCCATGACCTACAGTTATTTTCCGGGCTGTACGCTGAAGAACAAAGCAAAAGATCTGGATCATTATGCCAGAGAGTGCGCAAAAGTTCTGGGATTTGAACTGGAAGAAATTGAAAACTGGCAGTGCTGCGGAGCTGTGTATCCACAGGCATCCGATGAAATCGCCACAAAACTTTCTTCGGTTCGCGCCTTAGCAGACGCCAAAGAAAAAGGACAGGATCTGATCACAGTCTGTTCCGCCTGTCATCACGTGATCAAACGCGTAAACGATGACATGGCGAATGTAGAAGACATTCAGACAAAAGTAAACAACTACATGGCTCTTTCCGAGCCATATCTTGGCGAAACGAAAGTACTTCATTATCTGGAAGTGCTGCGTGACGTCGTTGGATTTGACAAGATCAAAGAGAAGTGGTAAACCCATTAAAAGGAAGAAAAATCGGCGCATATTACGGCTGTATGCTGCTTCGTCCGAGCACCACAATGCAGTTTGACGATCCGGAAAATCCGACAATCATTGAAGACTTTATCAAGGCCCTTGGCGCAACACCGGTCGTATATCCGATGAGAAATGAGTGCTGCGGCGGCTACATATCCCTCAAAGAAAAGAAAATGGCATCCAACATGGTAGACCAGATCATGGCATCCGCATCCTACAAAGGAGCAGAAGAACTGATCACTGCATGTCCGCTTTGCATGTACAACCTGCGCAATAACGGAACAAAAGAAGGTCTTCCGGTTACCTACTTTACCGAGCTTCTTTGCAGAAGCACTCGGCATCAAAGAGGAGGTGCAGGCATGAAAATTGCAACATCCGATGAAATCCGTGCCATCGCCGGTGTGGATACCAGAAAATGTATGAAATGCGGTAAATGTTCCGCATCCTGTCCTGCTTATAACGAAATGGACATCCGTCCGCATCAGTTTGTATCTTACGTACAGAACGGCGATGTGGAAGCACTGATGAACTCCAAGTCCATCTGGAAATGCCTCTCCTGCTTCGCATGTGTAGAGCGCTGTCCAAGAGACGTAAAACCTGCCAAACTGATCGAGGCAGTTCGTCTTTCCGTGATCCGTCAGAGAGGAGAGAATTATCTTTCTCCGGATGAAATTCCGGCTCTTCTGGATGATGAGACTCCGCAGCAGCTTCTGATGAGTGCATTCCGTAAATATAGAAAGTAAAAAACAACCCATCCACAGAAAGGTGAGAGAAAAGTGCAAAGAATAGGAGTATTTGTCTGCCACTGCGGTACAAATATTGCGGCTACGGTTGATGTCAAAAAAGTTGTTGACGTCATCAGCAAAGAGCCGGGTGTTGTTCATGCAGAGGATTATCAGTATATGTGTTCCGAAACGGGTCAGCAGAAAGTGATCGATGCCATTCAGAACGAGCATCTGACCGGCGTTGTCATCTGTTCCTGCTCTCCGCGTATGCATGAAGGAACGTTCCGCAAAGCAGCAGAAAAAGCGGGCCTGAACCCGTATCAGCTGGAGATTGCAAACATTCGTGAGCAGTGTTCCTGGATTCATAAAGACATGGAAGAGGCTACCGAGAAGGCCGTAATTCTGGCCCGTGCAGCCGTTGCTAAAGTTATGCTGGATACCCCGCTTACCCCGGGCGAGAGCCGCGTTGTAAAACGTGCGCTGGTGATCGGAGGCGGTATCGCAGGTATTCAGACTGCACTGGATATCGCAGATGCAGGCTATGAAGTAGATATCGTAGAGAAGACCCCGAGTATCGGCGGAAGAATGTCACAGCTTGACAAGACATTCCCGACCCTCGACTGTTCTTCCTGTATCCTGACTCCTCGTATGGGAGAGGTAAACGCGCATGAGAAGATCAACATCTATACCTACAGTGAGGTAGAGAGCGTTGGCGGATTCGTCGGTGATTTCAAAGTAGACATCCGTAAGAAAGCAAGATACGTAGATATGGACAAATGTACCGGATGCGGACTCTGTCAGGAGAAATGTCCTTCCAAGAAGAACCTGAGCGAGTTCAACAGAGGCCTGTCCAACCGTACTGCAATCTACACACCGTTCGCACAGGCAGTTCCGAACGTACCGGTTATTGATACTGCAAACTGTATCCACTTCAAAACCGGAAAATGCGGTATCTGCTCCAAAGTCTGTGCAGCAGGTGCAGTAAACTACGACCAGAAAGATGAAGTAATCACCAGAGAGTACGGCGCAATCGTTGTGGCAACTGGTTTCGATACCATCAGTCTGGACAAGTTTGACGAATATTATTACAACCAGAGCAAAGACGTAATTACCTCCCTTGAGATGGAGCGTCTGATGAATGCTGCCGGCCCGACAGGCGGTAAAGTAGTACGTCTTTCCAACGGCGAGCATCCGAAGGATATCGTATTTATCCAGTGTGTCGGTTCTCGTGACGTGACCTGCAGAGGAAAGAGCTACTGCTCCAAGATCTGCTGTATGTACACCGCAAAACAGGCTATGCTGGTGCGTGACCATTATCCGGATGTCAATGTACATGTCTTCTACATTGATGTTCGTACCCCGGGTAAAAACTTCGATGAGTTCTATCGCCGTGCGGTAGAAGAGTTTGATGTAGACTACATCAAAGGCCAGGTAGGAAAAGTATCCGAGGCTCCGAACGGACGTCTTCTGGTACAGGGTTCCGACCTGCTTGACAACCGTCAGATCAAAATGGAAGCAGACCTTGTTGTCCTTGCAACTGCCATCGAGCCGAGCAAAGATGCAAGAAAACTGGCTACCATGCTGACCGCAAGTATGGATACCAACGATTTCTTTACTGAGGCACACGCAAAGCTGCGTCCGGTAGAGTCCCCGACCGCAGGTGTCTTCCTCTCCGGCGTATGCAGGGACCGAAAGATATCCCGGAGACCGTTGCACAGGCAGGAGCTGCTGCTGTCAAAGTAGTCGGACTGCTGGCAAAAGACAAACTGACCACCAACCCGTGTACAGCAGAATCCAATCCGCTGTTCTGTAATGGATGTGCATCCTGTGAAAAAGTCTGCCCATACGGCGCAATTTCCTACGAAGACCGTCAGGTCAACGACCATGGAATCCGTGAAACCAGACATGTGGCAGTCGTTAACGGCGCACTTTGCCATGGATGCGGTGCATGTACCGTTGCATGTCCGTCCGGCGCTATGGACCTGAAAGGATTCTCCAATAGACAAATTCTCGCGGAGGTAGATGCAATATGCCGATAGATAACAACGAAAACAAAGAATTTAAGCCAGTCATCGTGGCATTCTGCTGCAACTGGTGCTCCTATGCAGGAGCAGACCTGGCAGGTTCCAGCCGTCTTTCCTATCCGGCAGACGTAAAGATCATCCGTGTTCCATGTTCCTGCCGTGTCAATCCGCTCTTCATCTTAAGAGCATTCCAGAAGGGCGCTGACGGAGTCATCCTCTGCGGATGCCATCCGGGAGACTGCCATTACAGCACAGGAAACTATTATGCAAGAAGACGTATGACCCTGCTGTTCTCCATGCTGGATTACATGGGCGTTGAGAACGGACGTACCGTGTGGAATGGGTATCCGCCGCAGAAGGTGTGAAATTCTCCCAGACCATGAACGAGTTCATCAAGCAGGTTACAAGCCTTGGTAAGAATGTCAGATTGGAGGATTTACGATGCAAGAAAAATTAGTATCCCGCGCAAAAGAGCTTCTGTCTGACGGTACCGTAGTCCGTGTTCTTGGCTGGAGAAAAGGTGACACTGATTTCAGTGCAGAGCCTGCATTCTTCGAGACTGCGAGAGCCTTTCCGAGTTTACCTACGACGGATTCTGCGGCGCAAATCTTAGCAAATACATGATTAAAGCATCGAAAGAAGAAGGAAAAACACTCGTTTTCTTAAAACCGTGTGATACTTACAGCTTTAATCAGTTAATCAAAGAGCATCGTGTGGATCGCGAGAAAACCTACATCGTCGGCATCGGCTGCGATGGAAAACTCGATATCGAAAAGATCCGTGAAGCAGGATGCAAGGGTATTACCGCTGTAACAGAAGACGGCGATACCATCAAAGTGGCAACTGTTTACGGCGACAAAGAACTTGCAAGAGAGGATGTTATCCTGGAAAGATGCAAAGCCTGCAAGGGCGGAAAACACGTTGCCTACGACGAGCTGGCAGAGAACTGCGACGAAGAGAAACCGGCAAAAGAAGGCCGTTTTGAACTGGTTGAGAAGCTCGAGGCAATGGCTCCGGAAGAGCGTTTCGCATTCTGGCAGAACGAACTGTCCCGCTGTATCCGCTGTAATGCATGCCGTAACGTATGTCCGGCCTGCAGCTGTATCAAATGTGTCTTCGATAATGACCGTTACGATACCGCACAGAAAGCAAATACGACTACATTTGAAGAGCAGATGTTCCACATTATCCGTGCATTCCACGTTGCCGGACGCTGCACCGACTGTGGCGAGTGTTCCCGTGTATGTCCGCAGCACATTCCGCTGCACCTGCTGAACCGTAAATTCATCAAAGATATCGACGAGTTCTACGGAGAGTATCAGGCAGGCGCCGATACCGACAGCCGTGCACCGCTCACCAACTTCACACAGGAAGATGTAGAGCCAAGTATCGTTAAGGAAAGGGGTTAAGGGATGTATCAGATTAGCAGAGAAAAAATGCCGGAGCTCCTTGCCGCTGTTGCAAAGGAGATGGATCTTTTCCTTCCGGTACAAAACAATGGAATTACCAATTTCGGTTTCTGGACCGAGGACGCAGACGTGGATCTCGATACCTTAAAAACCGTAAAATCCCCGAAAGATGCCTTTTTCCCGCAGAGTGAAATTCTTTACTCCTGCTATCAGAAGGCAAATAAAACCAGCATTGAACCGGCTGCATTAAAAGACGCACCGTTTGCTATCTTCGGCGTTCGTCCGTGCGATGTCAGAGCGTTCGATGTTCTGGACCGCGTTTTCTTAAGCGAGCCTGCAGACGTTTACTATGCAGCAAGAAGAGAGCACGGCATCGTTGTTTCCCTGGCTTGTCATGAGCCGGAAGACAGCTGCTTCTGTAAAACCTTCGGCATCGATGCTGCAGAACCGGCAGCAGATGTTGCTATGTGGCAGGTAGCTGACGGTTATGCATGGGAAGCAAAAACCGAAAAAGGCCAGAAACTGACCGAGCTTGTAAAAGCTTACCTGACCGAGCAGGATCTTACCAAAGAAGTAGAGGCTGAGAAAGAAGCAATCCGTACTCTGATCGACAAGATGCCAAACAGCAACCTTTCCCTCGAGGGATGGGGCGTTGGCAAGACAAAAGAACGTTTTGACGATCCGAAGTGGAAAGAACTTTCCGATGCCTGCTTAGGCTGCGGAACCTGTACGTTCTCCTGCCCGACCTGCCAGTGCTACGATATCAAAGACTTTAACACCGGAAACGGTGTACAGCGTTACCGCTGCTGGGATTCCTGCATGTACTCTGATTTCACCATGATGGCAGCAGGAAACAACCGTACCACACAGCTGCAGCGTTTCCGTCAGCGTTTCATGCACAAACTGGTATACTTCCCGGACAACAACGATGGAATGTATTCCTGTGTCGGATGCGGACGCTGCGTAGAGAAATGTCCGCAGTCGCTGAACATTGTCAAAGTAATCAAACGCATGGGAGGTACCAAGTAAATGTGCAATTGTAGTTGTGGAAGCGAAGAAAAGAAAAACGCTTTGCTGCCGCAGGTCGGTATCATCACAGATATCCGCCGCGAAACACCGGACGTAAAAACATTCCGTATCGTTCGTCCGGACGGCACCAAGCTGTTTGAACATATGCCTGGCCAGTGCGCAATGCTCTGTGTACCGGGTGTCGGAGAGGCACTGTTTTCCATTACCTCTTCCCCGACCAACAAAGAGTACCAGGAGTTCTCCATCAAGGAGTGCGGTACTTTAACGAATTATCTTCACAACATGTCCGTAGGAGATGAAATCCTGGTTCGTGGACCGTATGGAAATCATTTCCCGGTAGAAACCGTATTAAAAGGACAGGATCTGCTGTTCATCGCCGGAGTATCGGACTTGCTCCACTGCGTTCTGTTATTAATTACGTACTGGACAATCGTGATAACTACGGTACCGTAGATATCGTTTACGGTTCCCGTTCCAAAGACGATCTGGTACAGTTAAAAGAGATCCAGGAAGTATGGGCGAAAGCAAAAGATGTCAACGTGCATCTGACGATTGACCGTGAACAGGAAGCTGGGACGGCCATGTAGGATTCGTTCCGAACTATGTAAAAGAACTGAATATGTCTGTTGACAAAACAGCTCTGATCTGCGGACCGCCGATCATGATCAAATTTGTTCTTCAGGGACTTCAGGAGCTGGGCTATGAGAAAACACAGGTTTACACCACTTTGGAGCTTCGTATGAAATGCGGTATCGGAAAATGCGGCCGCTGCAACATCGGAGACAAATACGTCTGCAAAGACGGCCCGGTTTTCCGCTGCGACGAGATTGACGAATTACCGAACGAATATTAAACGGAGGTTGAAGAAAATGCAGGAAATGGTAAATATTTACGTTTACGGCAAAAAGTATTCCGTACCTGGCGATCTGACCATCATGACCGCTATGGAGTACGCCGGATATCAGTTAAAACGCGGATGCGGATGCCGTCACGGATTCTGCGGTGCATGTGCGACCATCTACAGAATCAAAGGAAAAAATGAACTGAAAACCTGTCTGGCATGTCAGACACAGGTAGAAGACGGCATGTATATCGCAAGCCTTCCGTTCTATCCGATCGACAAGAGAACATACGATATCGAAGAGATCAGCGCAGAGCAGAGAGTCATGATGGATCTGTATCCGGAAATCTACAGCTGCGTTGGATGTAATGCATGTACCAAAGGATGTCCGCAGAGCCTGAACGTTATGCAGTATATTGCATACGCACAGAGAGGCGACTTCAAGAAATGTGCAGAAGAGTCCTTCGACTGCATCGGCTGCGGAATCTGTGCATCCCGCTGTCCGGCTGGTATCTCCCATCCGATGGTAGGAGAGCTGGCAAGACGTCTGAACGGAAAATACATTGCTCCGAAGTCTGAACATGTAAAGAACCGTGTAGCAGAGATCAAAGAAGGAAAATTCGATGATCTGATCGAGCAGGTTATGCAGAAACCGATCGAAGAAATGCAGGAACTTTACAACAACCGTGAGATCGAGAAATAAGGAGGGAATTTCGAATGTATACACTGGCCAATATGCAGGACTCTATTAAAAAGGTAGAAGCTACCAGAGCCCAGAGAATGGCAACAGAGCCAAGAAGAATGACAGCGGATGAGAAAGATGCCCTTCTTGCAGCATATCATCCGGACTATAAAGAGGAAGGCTTCATCACCCTGAAAGTCGGCCCGAACAAAGGTGAGAAAGTTCCGACAGAGCTCGGCTATCTGCTGGAGTCCAACAGCCGTATCCTCGGTGTTGACATCGACCTTGACAAAGTAGATTATGACGTAGATGTACTGGTTATCGGTGCCGGTGGAGCAGGTTCTTCTGCAGCTATCGAGGCTCACGAGGCTGGCGCAAACGTTATGATTACCACCAAACTGAGAATTGGTGATGCAAACACCATGATGGCAGAAGGTGGAATCCAGGCAGCGGACAAAGAAAACGATTCCCCGGCACAGCATTATCTGGATGCGTTCGGCGGCGGACACTTTGCTGCAAGACCGGAACTGCTCCGCAAACTGGTTATGGAAGCTCCGGATGCAATCTCCTGGCTGGAAAACCTGGGCGTTATGTTTGATAAAGATGAGAATGGCCGTATGGTAACTACGCACGGCGGCGGAACTTCCAGAAAACGTATGCATGCATGCCGTGACTACTCTGGAGCAGAGATCATGAGAACACTGCGTGATGAAGTCATCAACCGCGGTATTCCGGTGATCGAGTTCTCTTCCGCAGTAGAGCTGATCAAAGACGATAAGGGACAGGTTGCAGGTGCTGTTCTCCAGAACATGGAGACTGGCGAGTACCAGGTAGCAAAGGCAAAAACCGTTATCATCGCAACAGGTGGTGCGGGACGTCTTCACTACAACAACTTCCCGACATCCAACCATTACGGTGCAACCGCTGACGGTCTGATCCTTGGATACCGTGCAGGCGCTCCGCTTCTGTATCAGGATACCATTCAGTACCATCCGACCGGAGCTGCTTACCCGGCTCAGATCTTCGGTGCTCTGGTAACCGAGAAAGTACGTTCTCTGGGCGCAATGCTCGTAAACGTAGACGGCGAAGCATTCATGCATCCGCTGGAAACCCGTGATGTATCTGCAGCAAGCATCATCCGCGAGTGCTCCGACGACCGCAACGAGGGCGTTGAGACTCCACAGGGCAAGGCTGTATGGCTGGATACTCCAATGATCGAGCTGATCCACGGAGAAGGCACCATTGAGAAGAGAATCCCGGCTATGTTCCGTATGTTCATGCAGTATGGCATCGATATGAGAAAAGAGCGATCCTGGTTTACCCGACGCTGCATTATCAGAACGGTGGACTGGAAATCAACGGCGAAGGCTTTACCAACACCGTAAGCAACCTGCTCGTAGCAGGTGAGGCAGTTGGAGGAATCCACGGAAGAAACCGTCTGATGGGTAACTCTCTGCTGGATGTTATCGTATTTGGCCGTGATGCAGGAAAAGCTGCAGCAGCAAAAGCAAAAGACGTAACACTTGGAAAGATGAATCTGGATCATGTGGAGAAATATGCTGAGACCTTAAAAGAGGCAGGCATTGACACCGGTATGGTATCTCCGCAGCTTCTGCCGGATTATGCAGGAAAGAGACACCTGTAAAATGCAGTAACCGCGAAAAAGCGTGGCCCGGGGCAGAAATACTGTCCCTGGACACGCTTTCCGTGCTGAAAATCCATTGGATGATCGGTATGATAAAATAGCAAGGAAAGAAAGGTGGAGAATCCCATGCGTGAAATTCAGGCTAGTACCATTACGGATGTGGTAGAGAAACTTTGTATCGAAGCAAACTACCATCTTCCGGAAGACGTAAAATGTGCCATCACAGGCTGCCGTGCCTGCGAGGATGGCGAGATTGCAAAAGGTGTTCTGGACAAAATCGTAGAAAATTATGAGATCGCAGACGCACAGAACGTGCCGATCTGCCAGGATACCGGAATGGCATGTGTTTTCCTGGAAATCGGACAGGATGTGCACATCGCAGGAGGAGATCTTGCAGAGGCAGTCAACGAAGGTGTCAGAAGAGGATATGACAAAGGATACTTAAGAAAATCCGTTGTCAAAGATCCGGTCAGAAGAGGAAACACCGGCGACAATACACCGGCTATGCTCTACACCGAGATCGTTCCTGGCGATCAGATCAAAGTAACCGTAGGCCCGAAAGGCTTCGGAAGCGAAAATATGAGTATGATCCGTATGTTCAAACCGTCCGCAGGTCTTCAGGGAATCAAGGATTTCATCCTGGAAGTTGTTGAGACAGCAGGCCCGAACCCATGCCCGCCTATGGTAGTCGGCGTTGGTATCGGCGGAACCTTCGATAAATGTGCACTGCTTGCGAAAAAAGCACTGATGCGCCCGATCGATTCCGAGAACCCGGATCCGTTCTACGCAGATCTGGAAAAAGAAATGCTGGAGAAAGTCAACAAACTCGGCATCGGACCGCAGGGCTTTGGCGGAAAAACCACAGCCATCGGCCTCAATATCGAGACAATGCCGACTCATATTGCGGGAATGCCGTGTGCAGTCAACATCAACTGCCATGTTACCCGTCATAAAACGGAGGTGATCTGATCATGGAAAACATATTCAGCTGCCTTTAACAGAAGAACTGGCAAAAACACTGCATGCCGGAGATACCGTATATCTGACCGGAACTATCTATACTTCCCGTGACGCCGGACATAAGAGAATGTGTGAAGCGCTCGCAAGAGGAGAAAAAATCCCGTTTGATCCGACAGACGCTACGATTTACTACGTAGGACCGACCCCTGCAAAACCAGGCCAGGTCATCGGATCTGCAGGTCCTACCACCAGCGGCCGTATGGATGCGTATGCTCCGACCATGATGTCCGTAGGCGCAAGAGGAATGATCGGTAAAGGCGCACGTCTTCCGGAAGTTGTAGAAGCCATGAAGAAATATCATGGCGTATACTTCGGAGCCATCGGCGGAGCCGGCGCACTGCTTGCAAAATGCATCAAAAAAGCAGAGCTGATCGCATACGAAGATCTTGGCGCAGAAGCACTTCGCCGTCTGGAAGTAGAGGATATGCCGCTTTTCGTTATCATCGACTGTGAGGGAAATAACCTGTATGAGATGGGAAGAAAAGAGTATTTAGAAGCGCATAAAGAAGACTAAAGGTTATGCTTCGACGGGTATCTGTGAATGATGATAACGACGAAATAGCATAATACAAGAGAGACCATAGAGCTGTCTGAAAAAATCAGACAGCTCTCAAGCTGAAAAGGCATCAGGGCATTGACACTTGCAAGCGACTTTCGGCAGAAAAAGAAATGAAAGAGGAAGAAAAACATGACTGTAGAATGATAAGCCACTTACTGGAAGCACTGATGATCCTGTGCTTTGGCCTGTCCTGGCCGCTGTCCATTTATAAATCCTGGACTTCAAGAACAGCAAAAGGAAAGAGCCTTTACTTTGAGGTGTTCATCTGGATCGGATATATTTTCGGTATTGCCAACAAATTCATCAGCTATATGAACAACCCGGACAAAGACTGGATCTTTTTCCTTGCGTGGGCTTTCTATTTCCTGAACATTGCAGAGATCACGGTAGATATGGTGCTGTACTTCCGCAATGTAAAACTGGATAAGAAAAGAGAAGCAGAGAAATAAGACAGCGGAATACAGTTAAACGAATCCCCGTCCGTGCGGCAGATTATGCTGCATGGGCGGGGATTCTTACGTTTGTCTTAAGTTGCCTTACGATTTCTAAGATGGATTGCATGGTGGGGAGATCGTTTGATATAATGGGAGTATCAGAAACGAAAGCCAAAAATCGGAAGGGAGGATTTTTATGAGACGGTATGCATGGGTAACAGCAGTGTGTCTGGCGGCACTGATGGCAGGCGGATGCGGAAATCAGGCAGGGCAGGAAACCAAACAAAATTCGGTGAGCGTATCGGAGAGTGCAGCATCCGGTGAACCAGAGGCAAAATCAGATGATGTGGGATCGGATGGAGATGCGGTGAAAGAGGCCGGGGATGGTTTGGAGAACGACGAAGAAGGAAAAAACGAAAAAGGAGCTTCCGCCGTAAAACTGGAAGAGGGAGAAATCTACCGGGATGATCTGGACGGGGATGCGTCAGAGGAAGAAGTTTCTTTTTCTTTTGAGGGTGATGGGAAAAATGGTCATGACTTCGAAAACTATAAGTATATTCTGACGCTCAACTATGGAGAGCATGTGAAGCAGTTCGAGATCCTGGGCGGATATGAAGCAACCTGGATAATACGAACAAAGAGTGGTGGCCACTATTTGTATCAGGAATCGTATCACGAAGACGGACTATATTCGGTAACCGTTTTCCGGGTATCATCGGATGAAGCTGTGGACCTTGGCTGTCTGGATGGAAGAATTGGAGATAACGGTATAGAAGATGTCAATGCGTTTTCCTGGGTGGAAAGAATCAATCTGCTGGGAACGTATGCCGGGGAACGGAACGTCGGGGTCGGAAGCGAGGGACTTCCGGAGGCGAAAGAAGATGCATGGACAATTTTCTGGGACAAAAAACCGCTCGTCCTGAAGCAGGAACTAGAAGTTATTGTTCAAAACGAAGACGGAAGTACAGAAAACAGAGTCCTTCCGGCAGGTACGGAACTGATTCCACAGGAAACCGATAAAGAAACGTATCTGGATGCAGAAACTTCGGATGGAACACGGTGCCGGATTGAAGTGGAGACAGAAGACGGATATACTTATATGATTCACGGGTAGATGAGCATGCATATTTTGCAGATCTTCCGTATGCCGGATAAAGCCGCGAAAAGAAGGGATTGCAGGAACGGAAAAAGATAGGTATACTGTGTATAGAATCTGCTTGACTTAAAGTGCACTTCATAGTTAGAATAAAGAAAGCTGGAGATTTGCAGTGTCAGAAAAGAGAAGGTTCTGGCAGAGCAGAGGTTTCAGCTTTCTTTTTATGTTGTACCGTAGTGGATACGAAAGAAAAGAGTTGAAAAACGAAAACGAGGTGAAATGTTTTGGAGGCAAGAGAGGTACTGGAAAAAGTAAAAAACAACGAAATCTCTATCGAAGAGGCAGAAAAATATTTCAAAAAAGAGCCGTTCGAGGAGATGGGATATGCGAAGCTTGACACGCATCGTGAAATCCGAAGCGGGTTTCCGGAGGTGATTTTCTGTGCGCGGAAGGCGGATGCGCATCTGCTGGAAATTTTTACGCGTCTCTATGCGCAGGACGGCGAGGTTTTCGGAACGAGAGCCAGTGAGCACCAGTATGAGCTGATCCGGGAAAAGTTTCCGGAAGTGGTTTATGATCCGCTGTCGCATATTTTAAAAATAGAGAAGAAAGACAAAAAGCGAATCGGAAAAATTGCTGTCTGTACGGCGGGAACCGCAGACATTTCCGTTGCTGAGGAAGCGGCGCAGACGGCAGAATACTTCGGAGCAAACGTCGAGCGAATTTATGATGTCGGCGTGAGTGGTATCCACCGTCTGCTGTCACGCCTCGATACGATTCAGAGTGCCAACTGCGTTGTTGCCGTTGCCGGTATGGAAGGAGCGCTGGCAAGCGTGCTCGGCGGCTGGTGATAAGCCGGTCATCGCAGTTCCGACCTCTGTGGGCTACGGGGCCAGCATGAACGGTCTTTCGGCGCTGCTTACGATGATTAATTCCTGTGCGAACGGAATTGCTGTCGTAAACATCGACAACGGTTATGGGGCCGGATATATTGCAACACAGATTAACAGAATGGGAGTGCATAAAGATGAGTAAAAGTTTATATCTGGAGTGCGGGAGCGGAATCAGCGGGATATGACCGTTGCGGCTCTGCTCGATCTGGGAGCAGACCAGGAGGTACTGGAGAAGGCACTGGCAAGCCTTCAGCTGCGGGATACAAAACTGCCGTTACGAGAGTGAAAAAATCGGGGCTGGATGCCTGCGACTTCAATGTCATTCTGGATGCGGAGCATGAGAACCACGATCATGATATGGCGTATCTGCATGGGGATATGGCAAAAGCGCATGCACATGGAGAGGAGCATGTACACCATCATGAGCATACGCACGATCATGAGCATGTACATGACCAGAAACATACACACAGCCATGACCAGGAACACGCAGGAGAGCATCAGCACCATCATGAGCACCGCGGCCTGCCGGAGATTCTTGCCATTATCCGCCGCGGTGATCTGACACCGGGAGCGAGAGCTCGGGCAGAGCGGATTTTCCAGATTCTTGCAGAAGCAGAAGCAAAAGCGCACGGTGTGCCGCTCGATCAGGTGCATTTTCACGAGGTAGGAGCGGTCGATTCCATCGTAGATATTGTTGCCGCCGCCGTCTGCCTGGACAACCTGGCGCCGGACGAGGTGATTGTGACGGGGCTCTGCGAGGGAAGCGGTTTTATCCGATGCCAGCATGGACTGATCCCGGTTCCGGTACCGGCCGTTTTAAATATCGTGCAGACGCACGGCCTGACGCTTATTCCAACCGGAATCAAGGGCGAGCTTGTTACACCGACCGGTGCAGCTATTGTTGCTGCTATCCGAACAAAAGAGAAACTTCCGTCCTCATTTAAATGCACGAAAACAGGTCTTGGAGCCGGAAAACGGACGTATGAGCGGCCGTCACTTTTACGGGCTATGATGCTGGAAACCGAGGAAAATGACGAAAAAGATACGATCTGGAAGCTGGAATGCAATATCGACGACTGCACCGGTGAGGCACTCGGTTACTGTATGGGAAAACTGCTGCAGGCAGGTGCAAGGGATGTTCATTATATTCCGGTCTATATGAAGAAAAACCGTCCAGCATATCAGCTGGATGTGATCTGCGAGGAAGAAAAGCGGGAAACACTGGAGAATATTATTTTCACGGAGACAACCACGATCGGAATCCGTCGCTGCCAGATGGAGCGTACCGTGATGAAACGCGAATTTGCAACGATCACGACCGAATACGGGGATGCCGCTGTCAAGATCTGCCGTCATGGAGAGATAGAAAAAGTTTACCCGGAGTACGAGAGTGCCGCACTCATTGCTGAAAAAAGCGGTATGCCGGTTGGTGAGGCCGGTGCGTGGATCGTACAGAAATATAAAGAAGGAAAGTAAAAAACATGAGATATTTGAAACCACATTTTTACGATCAGTTTACATGCACAGCAGGAGATTGTCCGGATACCTGCTGCGCCGGCTGGCAGATTGTGATCGACGAGGATTCTCTGGAGCGGTACGGAAAGGAGCAGGGCGAGTTTGGAAAACGTCTGCGCAATTCCATCGACTGGGAAGAGGAGTGTTTCTATCAGAAGAACCGCCGCTGTGCTTTTTTGAATGATGAGAATCTCTGTGACCTCTACAAGGCACTGGGCCGGATGCGCTTTGCGATACGTGCCGTCTGTACCCGAGACATACGGAAGAATATGAGGGACTGCGGGAGCTTTCCCTGTCCCTTTCCTGCCCGGAGGCGGCGCGAATCATTCTGTCCTGCCAGGAGCCGGTGCGCTTCCTTGCGGAGGAGACCGACGAGGAGGATGATTTCGAAGAGTTCGATTTCATGATGTTCTCGCAGCTGGAAGATACCAGAGATGTTCTGTTCAAAATTCTGCAGAACCGTACGATGCCGCTGCAGGAGCGCATGAGGGCGGCGGAACAGCTTGCCGAACAGTATCAGATCTGCATGGAAGAACAGCGGGAATACGATATTGATGATCTGCTTCGGAAATATGAGAAGCATTTGGAAGAGGGAACCTTAAGCGAGTGCGCGGCGGAAAGTCTGGCCCAAAAAGGTGTGGACGCTGCGGGATTCCACGTATGGGAACGTCAGAGAAAAGAACTGGCTGTTCTCCGAAGCCTCGAGCGCCTGCGCCGGAATGGGATGAGGTGCTTGACGGTACAGAAAAAGTGCTGTACCAGAACGGCGAATCTGCTTACCGGGCCATCTGTGAAGAATTCCACCGCACCTTTGGAGCGAAAAGCAGCCGTCGTGCCGAGTGGGAAAACATAGGCGAGCAGCTTCTGATGTTCTTCGCCTATACCTATTTCTGCGGTGCCGTCTACGATGATATGGTCTGTTCCAAAATGGAACTTGCCCTTTTCTCCGTTCGCTGGATCCAGGAAATCCTGCTTGCGCGGTGGCTGGAAAACGGAAAAACACTTTCCATGCATGACGTTGAGGAGCTTTCCTGGCGTTACGCACGCGAGGTTGAGCATTCCGACGATAACCTGAATGCGCTCGAGGACTGGCTGTTTGAGACTTACGCGCCGGAAGGATGTGTACTGGAAGAAGAACAGGAATAGAAGAGGAAGAAAAATCATGCAGGAAAAGCAAAAGAAATGGATGCTGCGTATTGCGCTTTATCTGGTTGGAATTATCGTGCTGGCACTTGGCATCACATTGAATACAAAGACGAACCTCGGCGTGTCGCCCATTATCTCCATGCCGTACGCTGTGGCACAGATTTTTGGCTATGAAACAGGAACGGCAGTCTTTGTGGCGTATCTGATCTTTATCGTATTGCAGATTGTGCTGCTGAAAGGAAAATTTCGACCGTTCCAGCTCTTACAGGTTGCGGCCAGCTACCTGACCAGCGCCTTTATTACCATCTTTGACCGGGTTCTCCCGGTACCTGAACAGATGGGAAGCCGGCTTCTTGTCCTTGCCCTTGCTATCATCTGACGGGAATCGGCGCTGCTGTCACCGTAGATGTCAACATTGTCCCAAATCCGGCGGACGGACTGGCAAGAGTTCTCGGTGAGCGCTGTGGAAAAAATATGGGATTCGGAAAAAATCTTTTCGATTTCTCTGCCCTTGTCATCTCCCTTGCTATCGGAATGATCGGTGCAGGACGACCGGTGGGAATCGGAAGCGGCACTGTTGTAGCCATGGTCTGCACGGGAAGAGTGATCGCGCTGTTTAACTATTTTGGAAAGAAGAAAATAGAAGAAATCACAATCGCATAGCACGCCAATACCCCTGTCGAAAAACCTTGAGTTTTCGGTGGGGGTTTGTTATAATGAAAGACAGCGAAAGAAAAAATTTTTGATTTGTCATAAGGCGTTTGTTTGCGTTATGAGAAGTGCGAAGGAGGAAGTGGCAAATGAACTTAGTTATTACGATGAGCCGCCGGTTTGGTACTGGGGCGAGTATTATTGCGAAAGAACTTTCCGAGAGACTGCATATCCCGGTATATGATAAGGACGATGTAGAGCACGGCATGCGTGACAATGCCTTTGAATCTGAGGCGGATGCGATCCGCGAGCTGGCGAAACAGCCGTGTATTATCATTGGACGGTGTGCTTCGGAGTTTCTGAAAGATAAAAGCAACGTCATCAATATTTATGTCTGCGCGGACAAAGAGGATCGGATCAAACGTATCATGAAGCTGTTTTCCCTGACAAGAGAGGCGGCTGAGGTGATGCTGGAAGAGACAGACAAGCAGCGTGCCGAGTATTATTACAAAAATACCGGAAAGACATGGGGAGATGTCAATAACTACCATATGATCCTGAATACCTCGGATCTTGGCATCGAGAACTGTGCCGATATTCTGATGCGGTATTTTGAAATGAAAGATTATATCTAAGAGATATTTAAAAAGAAATACATAAAAATCAGGTGCTTCCCGAAAAAGAGAAGCACCTGATTTTTTGTGCGGTTTAGTAAGCCTGATACGTATTGCCATAACTCCGGCTGGAGAAGTAATTCTGTTTCAGAACCAGGAACAGTTCGGCATCGGTTGCATATTTGTACGGATACAGATAGAAAATACCGACAAGATTGCAGGTGATTCCGGAAAGAATATACCATCCGATAAAGGAGAGATCAAGAATAAATGTATTCATCTTTCACCGTTCATCATTTCACGGCTGATGCGGAATGCTTCTTCGGTCGAAAGTTCCGGGTAGTCGGCGAGAAGATAAGGAACCATGCGGTATTCATAAGCTTTCACAATTCCAGGAATCAGAAGAAGCAGCGACCAGAGGAATATATAAAGATTTTTTAAAAACAGAGTCCACACAGTTTTTCCATAGTAGCCGTTCTGGAATCCAAACAGTATGTTGCCAAGTCCCGCTTTTTCCATCGAGTTTTCAATGAAAAACCTCGAGCCTCCTACCTCAAATGGTGCAAGAACAAAAATACGGATCAGAATAAAGGCAAGACCAATGACAAGAAGTACAATGCCGCTGAAGACAGTAAAAACAAATTTAACCGGTCCAAGCGGGGTGAATCTTTCTGCAAAGGATTCCACATTGAAGTTATCGGAAGAAATCGTAAATCCAGATATACCGACCGAGTTAGTCTGATGGCTGTCATTGTTGGAATTTCCAGAATTAGAAGTACCGCTTCCGACCAGCAGAGTCAGAATCAAGGCGGCTACCACACAGATCCAGTAATTGCGTAAAAATGCGGCTTTTCCGCGGGTTTTCAGTTCCTCTCGAGTCCACATAAAAAAGACCTCCCTCTTAATGTAAGTGTAAACAGCAGACAATTCTGCCAAGTCACGATTATCTTACCATGGGCAGGTGAAACATCAAGACAGCTTAAGGAAAGTTTAAGAAATTGGCAGAAAGATTAAAGTGGAAATGTGCATTCTTAAATAAAGATTTTACTTGTGAAGCGGGGATGAATGTGCTATAATCTCTCCGGTGTGTCAGAACGCAGCGGGGCCGGGTTTCTCCGGGGTGCGTTCTGAAAAAAAGAAACCTGTACGTTGAATTGACAAAGAGAGCGAGGAATCTACGTGTATCTGACAAAGGACGAGTTTCTGCAGAAATTTGGGATTCTGCCGCAGGAATTTGAAGAGGCAGATATTTCCTGGGAAGAACTGCTGGAAATTGCGGACGATTATGAACGGCGCCGGCCGACGCTGGAAAAGATCCGAAAAGAATTCGTAGCAGAATTTCTGCAGGACAAGGAAAAAGAGATCGGACTGCAGTCGTACCACAGCCGCCTGAAGGACACCGAACATCTGGTGGAAAAGCTGGTGCGCAAGCGTCTGGAAAATTATGCAAAATACCGGAAAATGGATGCGACAAACTACATGCGTTATGTGACAGACTGATCGGAATCCGGGGACGTCTTGCTGTATCGGGAGGACTGGGTAAACTTCCATAAATACATTATCCACTGGTTTAAAAACGATCCGGAAAAATACATCCGTGATTACGGCCGTGACTACGACCAGAACGCATCGGGCTATATGGCAGAGCCGCCGAAAGTCCATACAAGACTTGGCGATTACGCCGACATCTATGTGAACTGGATTCCGGAGGAGAACATTCTGGACCGGAAACATTACCGTGCGGTGCATTACATTGTCGTTTACCGCGGCGTCTACATTGAAATTCAGATTAAGACGCTGTTCGAGGAGGGCTGGGGAGAGATTGACCACAGCATTCTTTATCCGCGGCGCAAGGGAAACGCCATGCTGACAGAGTTTTCCGAGCTGCTGAACCGTCTGGCGGGCATGGGAGATGAGATGGGATCGTTCTATCGCCGTCTCCAGGTTGTGCCGGATGAGAAGTTCCAGAGCAAGGAAACGATCGTGCGCAAGCGTGAATTAAAACCGCAGGTCAAGGCAGCGGTGGAAAAACGCGATCTGAACGAAATTCATACGATGGATGATGCCGTCTGGAGCATACTGAAAGAATAAAACTGCTTTTCAGACATGGGAAAGGATAAAAAATGGATGGAAAAACACGGGCCGCATGGGCTTCTCTCATGCAGCAGAGGACTCTGCGGAGAATATGATGGCGGCAGTCAAAGCCGGAAAAATCCGAAAACATCTGATGGGAAATACCTCGCCGATCCGCTACGGAACAATGGAAAAACGCGAGATGACCGAATATACCGACTTTGTCCGGACGAAACTCTGCTATGAAATCCTGAATCTGCCCGGGGAGGAAAAATGAATACAATAGAAAAAATATACACAAACTACGACGGACTTCTGGAAGAATTTTCCGAGGAAGTAATCCAGAGCCGTTACGCTGTTTTTTACGAAGAAATCGAGGAATTTGCCAAGAGTCTCGGCATCCGCGAGAAAATCCAGATCAGCGAGTCGCTGTTGAGCCATGCAGTGCTGGACTATTTCACGGATATTTCCCGCCTGAAACATTTTCATCAGGCAAAGCATATCAATTCATTGAAAGTGATCTCCTATGAGACCTACTGGCTGCTGCGGAGAAAACCGATCCAGATCCTGGTGGAGGATGAGACATCGGATGCGATGGCATTTCTGAACGAAAAGTTCGTCTTTTCCCGGATTGCCAAATATCTGATGGGCGACGGAAAACGGGTGATTTTAAGTCCGGAGACGAAAAAAGGCTTTCTGAATTATCTCGATTCGCTGTTTTATTACCTGAAATACCGCAATTACGATGCGGAAATGCTCGAGATGATGCTGATGGGCTTCAAAGCGGGTGTTCTCGTGGCGGATGATTAAAGGAGCAGGAGTCTGAAAAACGGGCGGAAGCGGAATACAACAAAATAAGATGAAGATCGAAAGAACCGGACGGGCCGTAAGGCTGCTGTCGGGTTCTTTTTTGTGCGGTGCTGCATAAAGTGCAGAGAAAACATTGCGATGTATGGACAGAAAACCGTTTAACAATGGAGGGACGGGAACTGCTTTCCTTTGGAACTTTGTACAGGAGGAATGGATATGGCCACGCTCGAAAAAAATCAATGCATTTCTAAAAGCGGTGAATGCAGCCGCCTGGGGACCGCCGCTTCTTTTTCTGCTGCTTGGGACAGGCATTTTTCTGACCATCCAGCTTCGCGCGCTACCCATTCGACGGTTGTTCTTTGCGCTTCGTACAGCATTCGGCCGTGAGGCGAGGTACAGCGGGGAGAAAACAGAAGCGGGAGTTTCGCCGTTCGCATCGCTGATGACGGAACTTGCGGCGGAGATCGGGACGGGCAATATCGTGGGGGTTGCCTCCGCAATGGCGCTTGGAGGACCGGGAGCACTGGGATGGATGATACTGGCGGCGGTTGTGGGACTTGCTTTGAAATTTTCTGAGAGTTTTCTCTCGGTGCAGTACCGGATGCAAAGAAAAGACGGAACATACTGCGGCGGTCCGATGGTGACGCTGACCAGAGCATTTCCGGGGGAGCGGCTGGCGAAGATGCTGGCTGTGTTTTTTGCCGGAAGCGCCGTGCTGGTATCTCTCGGAATGGGCAATATGACGCAGGCAAACTCGATTGCGCTGGCGATGCAGGATACGTTTGGCGTGGCAAGAGAAAAAAGCGCGTTGGTGCTGACGATTCTTCTTCTGCTCGTGGTGACAGGCGGACTGCGTTCCATTGCAAAAGCGGCGGAGGTGCTGGTACCGGGAATGGCACTCTTTTATCTGGGCGGGGCAGGAATGGTAATTGGTCTGCACGCCGGAGAGCTTCCGCGGACACTGCTTGCGATAGTACGGGACGCGTTTTCTTTCCGGGCGGCATCGGGAGGAGCGGTGGGTGCGGGAATTTCCCTGCTGCCGCCGGCCTTGCGGTATGGAATTTCCCGCGGTGTGTTTTCGAATGAAGCAGGGCTTGGAGCAGGCGGAATCAGTGCTGCGGCGGCACAGACCGACGATCCCGTGCGGCAGGGGTACATCAGCATGACAGGTGTGTTCGTTGATACCATGGTGATCTGTCTTGTGACCGGCCTTGCCGTTGGAGTGACCGGGGCGGCAGAGGGGGTACTGGAGGCGGAAAAAGCGGATGGAGCGGCGATGGTAATTCAGCCTTTGAAAGTGTGTTCGGACCGGCGGGAGGCTATGTTGTCGCGGTCGGGATTCTGCTGTTCGCATTTGCAACGATGGCCGGCTGGGCATACCAGGGGGAGCAGGCGTTTCTCTGGCTGGTGAAAAAGGATAGCTTCGGAATGGTTTACCGTGTTTTCTTCTGCTTTGCAGCGTTTGCCGGGTGCGTCTGCATGGCGGAAACGGTCTGGAATTTTGCGGAGCTTGCCAATGCCTGCATGGCGGTGCCGAACCTGCTCTGTGTGCTGCGGCTCTGGAAGGAAGTAAAAGAGGAGGCATTCCGGTTTGAAAGCAGGATAAAAAAAGCAGAACAAAAGAAAGATAGAAATACATGAGAAACTGTATTTCCGGTCCTCAGGCAGATTTCGATGCGAGCTGATCGAGAGAGCCGAAAGAATATCCCATTTCTTCCCATTTCGTCAGCAGCTCATCGAGAATCTCCGCGTTGGTGGATGAGGTATTATGAAGCAGGACGATGGCACCGGGATGAATGCGTCCGGTCAACTTTTTGAAAGCCTCCTCGTGGGTCGGCTGCTGATCCTGGTACCAGTCTACATAGCAAGACTCCAGAAAAAAGTCTGATAGCCGAGATCTTTTGCCATCTGCAGGTTCTGCGTGCTGTATTTTCCCTGCGGAGGCCGGTAAAATTTCACCATTTCCTGGCTGGTGGTCTCCTGGTAAAGAGCGGAAACACGGTTCAGCTCTTCGGAGAAGGCTTCCTGCGTGGAAATTTTGGACATATCCGGGTGCGACCAGGTGTGGTTTCCGACGATATGGCTTCTGCCGCCATGCGTTTGACAAGATCCGGCTGGTCGGAGAGAAAATTGCCGACGACAAAGAAAGCCGCGGGTGCCTGATGCTTCTGGAGTGCGTCAAGGATCGCCGGGGTGTTGCCGTTTTCATAGCCGCAGTCAAACGTCAGATAGATGATGTTTTCTTCCGGTGAAGCGGCAAACCAGGCGTTGTAGGCGGCAAGCTCTTCGGATGTAGCATTGCCGACGGGAGTCTTCCCTTTTTCCGGGAAGGAGAGCCCCCAGTTTTCGGCAGCAGAGGAGAGGACGGGCATCGAAACGGAAGAAACAGGTGTCTCCGGCGCAGCAGAGAGAAAAACTGGGGCTGCCTTTCGGAGCGCACGGCAGGTAAAGTGGGACAGAACAGAGCCAAAAAGGAAAGCGGAGCAGAAAAAAGCGGCGGCGATACCGGCTTTTTTCAGGATCCGGCGGGAAAGGGGTGAAAGAGAACGCATAAAATCCCCCTCCAGGACTTTTTGAGACAATATATGTATGAATGAAAGAAAACATGCGGCACACATCTGTTTGACTTTACCTGCAATCTATGTCACAATGGCGGTAGAGTGGATGGAAAGGGCAGAGAAAAACAAGATGACAAAATATGAGGTTTTAAAAAAGTACTTCGGTTACGACTCCTTCCGGGAGGGACAGGAAATGCTGGTGGATGCACTTCTTTCCGGGCAGGATGTGCTCGGCATCATGCCGACCGGCGCGGGAAAATCGCTGTGCTATCAGATTCCGGCACTTCTGCTGCCGGGGATTACGCTGGTAGTATCTCCTTTGATTTCCCTGATGAAGGATCAGGTATCCACCCTGAACCAGGCGGGAGTTCACGCTGCATTTCTGAACAGCTCCTTAAGTGCAGCGCAGTACCGGAAAGCACTTGGATTCGCCATGGAGGGCAGATACAAGATTATCTATGTCGCTCCGGAGCGCCTTCTGACACCGGAGTTTCTGTACGCGGTGCAGTCGATGGAGATTTCGATGATCAGCGTGGATGAGGCACACTGTATCTCCCAGTGGGGACAGGATTTCCGCCCAAGTTACTTGAAAATCACAGAGTTTGTAGATCAGCTTCCCACGCGTCCGGTGATCGGAGCCTTTACGGCAACGGCAACAAAAGAGGTGCGGGACGATATTGAGGCACTGCTGTCGCTGCGTGACCCGGTACGTCTGGTAACGGGTTTTGACCGGAAGAATCTGAAATTTACGGTACAGCAGCCGAAAGACAAATTTGCGGCTGCAGAGTCCTTTCTTGCGGAGCATGAGGCAGACTGCGGCATTATTTACTGTCTGACCAGAAAAAATGTGGAGGAGGTCTGTGAAAAGCTCGAACAGAAAGGGTATTCTGTCACAAGATATCACGCGGGCCTTTCCGATCTGGAACGGAAAGAAAACCAGGAAGACTTTATTTACGACCGGAAGCAGATCATGGTAGCGACAAACGCCTTCGGCATGGGAATCGATAAATCGAATGTGCGGTACGTCATCCATTATAATATGCCGAAAAACATGGAAAGCTATTATCAGGAGGCCGGACGAGCAGGCAGGGACGGCCTTCCGGCGGAATGTATTCTGCTGTATGCGGGACAGGATGTGATCACAAACCAGTTCTTTATCGAAAATATGGCACAGGAGAGTGAAGATCCGAGACGACAGCGCTGATCCGCCAGAGGGAGGAGAAACGCCTGAAAAAGATGACATTCTACTGCTTCACGCACGAGTGTCTGAGAGACTATATCCTGCGGTATTTCGGAGAATACGGTTCCAACTACTGCGGAAACTGTTCCAACTGCCTCTCGGAATTTGAGACAGTGGATGTAACAGTGGCGGCAAAAGCAATTCTGGGCTGTGTGCGGGAATGCCGACAGCGCTACGGCACGACGGTGATTCTCGATACCCTGCACGGCGCAAACACTGCGAAAATCCGTCAGTACCACATGGATGAAAATTCCATTACGGGGAGCTGTCAAAAGAGCCGGTTTACCGTCTGCGCCAGATCTTAAACGAGCTGCAGGTACGGGAATATCTCTATGTAACAGCCGACACCTACAGTATTGTGCGTCTTCTACCCAAAGCATCGGAGCTGCTGGATGAGGACGGCACGATGCTGATGAAGATGGCGAAAGAAGAAAAACGGATTCTGAAAGCCGCAAAAGAGAAGACAAAGACAAAAACCTCGGCAGCGGCAAAGGATCTTTCCAACGAGGAGGCCGCGGTATTCGAAAAACTGCGGGCACTCCGGATGGAGCTTGCAAAGGAGCATAAAGTGCCGCCGTATATTATCTTCTCGGATAAAACACTGATCCAGATGGCGATGGAGAAACCGTCCAACAAAGAGGAAATGCTGGCGGTCTCTGGTGTCGGCGAGAGCAAATTTGAAAAATACGGGGAACCGTTTCTTGCATGTCTTGCAGAAAGATAAAACAAGTCGTGTAAAAAAACGGGAAAACAACAGGAAAACAACAGGAAAGGAAGAATACGCTTATGAAAAAAGAAAACGCAGTTATTTTTGGAGTGACCGGTGTTGTATTTGCCGCCGCGCTGATTGGAGGCGGAATCTATATGAAAACGGAACGGGACCGAAATCTGAATGCAGATACAGCAAGTACCGCAGCGGACAGCAATAGGGCAGAAGAAGTACAGAAAGCCGTATTTCTTGCAGAAGATTCCGGGTTATGGTACCTGGGAGATCTGGAACACGGAAACATCTATGTGACACATACACCGTCCGACACACTTTGCGATGAAAATGGAAATGCCATTGATCCGTCCGAGATCAAAAAAGGAGATTTTCTTCAAGTGGAGGGCGACGGTATTATGCTGAACTCTTATCCGGGACAATATCCGGGCATCAGCCGTATTATGAGAATCAGCGGCGGTACGGAGGCGGATGCAGAAAAATTCGATGAGGAACTTTCCCAGATTCTGCCGGAAAAGGATCCATCGGAAATTCCGTTTCTGAGTCTGTGCTACACACAGCCAAATGCCCAGGTGACAGCTATGGCAACACAGGGAGGTTATACCTGGTCTTATGTTGATGAGGACGGCAATGGTCAGAACGTCGTTGCGGACAGTGCGTTCATTCTGGAATGGACGGAACTGAATGATCTGAATACAGCAAATGACGAAGGAAAAACCGATCTGGAGCTTGTCTTCTCGGAGGAGCCGGATTCTGTCACAGCAGAAAGATGGCCGGCCGAAGACCGGGGGCAGAACTTTGGCAATGGTTACCCGGAGGGAGAAAGCGTTTCTGTGGAGCATGCGGAGAGCTGGAGCATTCCGGGAGCCGAGGCCGGCTACATCTACGAAGTGGACGCGGTATTCGAAAATGGAACCGTGTCATACGGATTTGAAGTGAAAAAGTAAAAAAAGACTTCTTTTTCCGTGACATTATGCTATTTTTACTGTGAAAACAGAAAAATGCAATGTGCCATACGGCATAAGCAGCTGACTTTTCAAAAATCAGAATCCGTTTGACCGGAGGATGCGAGGAGGAATTTGTATGAAGTTAATTGTTGCTGTATTACGGAAAGAGGACGAGGTAGACACTATTGCCGAGTTGAACAAAAAAGGCTTTTTTGTGACGGAGCTTGCCACGACCGGCGGTTTCCTGAAGGAGAAGAACACAACACTGCTGATCGGAACCGATGATCATAAGCTCGACGCTGTGCTTGCGATCTTAAAACAGGAAGCAGGGCTTCGGAAAACAGTTACCTATGCGGCCACCCCGATGGAAAGCGGAAACTTCTGCCCGGGCGGAAATTACTCTGTTCCGATTGATACCCAGACAGGAGGCTGTACTGTGTTTGTGCTGAACATGGAACAGCTGGAAAAGTTCTAAGACTCTAAAGATTTTTAAATTCCGGCATATGATCCCGGTAGTGGAGCGGCAGATGCGTACGCTGACAGTCGGGATTGGAACGCTCTTTGATGGCAATTGCGGTGAAAAATCCTTTCCAGAGTTCTTCGTAAGGGTCCGAAGTGGATTCCGTGAGGGAAAGGCGTTCTATTTCATCCGGAGAAAGACGGGTCAGATAAAAGGGCCGGTCAGCGGGATGCACGACGGCAAGCTGCCGGTTATCATCGAGAATCATCCAGTTTTCTGAGGGGAGCCGGTCAGAAAAATGGGGAGCGACCAGGGTCAGCACATTGGCTTTCGGGGAAATATGCGAGACCAGGATCGGAAAACCGGAGGAAATATTTGCAAAACGGATAAATTCCCGGAACGAATGCGCTTCATTTGTGACCTGACGGGAAAATTCAAAAGCGTGGAATACCGCCGGTTCCTGCAGCATATGCAGGGTATCCTTTCCATAGGAAAAGCCGTAGAGCAGAAAACGATAAATGATGTCGGGAGCGTCGCTTCTCTCGGACATTGCACAGAGATAGACGAGCCGCCAGGCTGCTGCGCCGATCTTCTTTTGAATGGATCGCGTGACGCTGGCGGCTTTTTCTGTGTCCGGCTCAACATGGCAGTAATCGCAGAACAGCTCCAGATTGCCGACTGGTTCCGTCATCAGCCGTACATTGCGGTAGCCGAGACGGGAATTCCAGGCTTCATAGATGCAGGTCAGGATCGACGCAAGATCCGGGCTGCAGGTGTAAACAGTCATAATAAAATCCTTTCTGAAATCAATTGATACAGACAACAGCCTTCTGCAAAAAGCGCAGATACAGCAAAAAGGCTTTTCCGTGAGAAGACGCCCGGGATTATATATGCCCAGGTACGGCAGCATCAAACAGAGAAAGCTGCTGATACTGTTCCGGATGGGAAACCTCCCAGTTGGAGGCGGCTTCCTCTCCCGTGAGCTGCCGGGTCAGAAACTGCTGTTCCAGCCGCATGTGATACATCATTTTTCCCTCGCAGGTGATAAAATATTTGGCGCGTTTCAGCACCACACCGATCTTTTTCAGGTGCTCAAATGAAAGATGGGAGCTTCTGCGGCTCTTTACAATCCGCATGGCCGATTTCGGCCCGATGCCGGGAACGCGCAGAAGGTCGGTATACTCAGCCGTGTTAATCTCCACCGGAAACAGCTCCATATGGCGCAGCGCCCAGTCGCATTTCGGGTCGAGCTGTGCATGAAAGTTCGGGTGGGCTTCATCGAGCAGTTCATCCGCCTGAAAACCGTAGAAGCGGAGCAGCCAGTCTGCCTGATAAAGGCGGTGTTCCCGAAGAAGCGGCGGCTTGGTTTCACGTGAGGGCAGGGCGGAATCCTCGTTGACCGGAATGTAGGCGGAGTAAAAGACGCGCTTCAGGTCATACTGCTGGTAGAGAAGCTGTGAGGTGGAGAGAAGCTGGTAATCGTTTTCCTTTGTCGCACCGATGATCATCTGCGTGCTCTGGCCGGCAGGAACGAAGGGAGCAGAGCGTTCCTTTTCCGGCAGTGACCGCGCGGAGGAGGAAGAGATCCAGCCAGATCGGCAGCGGAGGCGGAAATCTGCTTTCGTGTATCGAAAATGGAGTGGGAGAGATAGCGGTTTCCCGAGGATCGCTCTAAAAAAGCGCTTTTCCCTGCGGTCAGCCGGTAATCTACAATACCGGACTGGATCTGGCGCATGGGTTTTAAAATCGCTTTCTGTGTCTTCTGCGGGGCCAGTTTCTGCAGCCTTCTCCGGTCGGGAGTTCCAGATTGACGCTCATGCGGTCGGCGAGATAGCCGGTCTTTTCGATCAGCTCGACGGGTGCGCCCGGGATAGCTTTGACGTGGATGTAGCCGTTAAAGCGGTAACGATTACGTAAAAGATGCAGAGTGCGGTACATGAGCTCCATCGTATGGGCAGGATTTTTGCAGACGGCGGAACTTAAAAAGAGTCCCTCAATATAGTTTCGGCGATAAAATTCCGTGACGAGTGTACAGACCTCCTCCGGTGTAAACGTGGCGCGCTGCCGGTCATTCCCGGCGCGGTTGACGCAGTATTTACAGTCGTAGATACAGTCGTTGCTCTGCAGAATTTTTAACAGAGAGATACAGCGTCCGTCGGAAGAAAAGCTGTGGCAGATACCGCAGGAGACCGAATTGCCGAGATGTCCCTGTTTTCCGGCACGGTTCACACCGCTGGAAGTGCACGCAACGTCGTATTTGGCCGCGTCAGCGAGAAGATTCAGCTTCTCGGAGAGAGAAAGTGTTTGTGATGATAACTGCATGGCAGAAAAATTCCTTTCTATGTCCAAATGAATACGAATAAAAGAACAACTGTTCGATAAAAGAAGTGTAACACAAATCGAACGAATGTTCAAGAGAAAAATGAAAAAAATAGTACAAGAAATACTGGAAGAAAAGAAACAGAATTCGATCCGGAAAAACGTGAACAGGAAACAGCAGGGAAAATTTCTGTTAGAAAAAAGTTATACAAAAACAGCCGCACAGATCGGAAAAACAAATCTGTGCGGCTGTAAGCCAAATTTTATGGAATTGAAACGGAAGCAGAGCCGTTTACGTCAGAAGCGCCCCAATTGCCCCGAATACGCCGGAACTTGCAAGCAGCATGATGACGCTTGCGAGGAGAACACCGCCCATGACGGCGAGAACGCTGGTCTTAAAGTCCATATCGAGGATACTTGCGGCCAGTGTGCCGGTCCATGCGCCGGTTCCCGGGAGCGGGATGCCGACGAAGAGCAGCAGGGCAAGCGGAAGTCCGCGGCCGGCTTTTGCTTTCAATTTTTCCCCGCCTTTTTCGCCTTTTTCCAGACACCAGGTGAAGAACTTCCGATATACTTTTTATCACATCCCCAGACAAGAACCTTTCGAGCGAACAGGAAAATAATCGGAACCGGAAGCATATTTCCGATGACGGCGATCAGATAGGCAGGAAGCGTCGGAATATGGAAAGCTAACGCGTACGGAATCGCACCACGCAGCTCGATGAGCGGAACCATGGAAATCAAAAATACAATCAGATATTTGGTAATCATATACACCTCTCGTTTTTACAAAATGTTATCGTTTCTTAGTGCAACGCTCTTATTGTAGCG
>ENA-OQIM01000011-OQIM01000011.1-human-gut-metagenome-genome-assembly--contig:-NODE-11-length-47615-cov-3.127843_pt1 | contig 47615 bp, 50 predicted proteins | sample MGYA00242579_ERZ504744 | MGnify/ENA primary metagenome ERZ504744 (study PRJEB26092, sample SAMD00036441) | human gut metagenome | host: Homo sapiens | study: EMG produced TPA metagenomics assembly of...
TACGGGATGAATCCATACCATGTTCCTCTTTCACTTTTCTGTTCTTTATAGACAACCTCGATCTGCAGAGTCTGATAAACAGTCTGAATGATCAGATGGTCGATATCTCCATCCTTCGGAATTGTTTTCATATCTGCATAGATCGTCAGAGTGCCATCTTCAAAATCCTCTGCCTGAAATGTATTCTTGTGAAGAGACAGGAAAGTTCCGTCACTTTTTATTCTCCCTACCAGATACCCCCATCCTTCTCTCTTGACTTTTATCTCCAATGGTTCATCAAGATTCATGATCGTTGCCTGATAGATCGTCTTTGCTGCACTCAAGAGAACCGGCTTTTTCTGTCCTGAACTCAACAAAAATTCCTCCAAGATCTGATTCCTGTTTCTCCCCAGCAAAAGCTGATGATAAAGCTCTTTTTCTTCTCTTCGATCTTTTAGATATTCTTCTTTAAACGCTTCAGAAAAAAAGAGTGTTTTTGCCTCTTTTATATCTTCTTTCACGATATTTGTAAAATTTTCCAATGATTCTGACATAATCTTATTCTGCTCCTTGCCAACCAAAAGATTTTGTGGGTATAATTATGATGTAAATATCAAAAATACAAATTCAAGTACACCCATGCGTACTTATCGCATAATATGTATTATACCAAATTTCGACACAATAGAAAAGGAAAAGAGGAATTACCATGTCAGAAAAAAAACAAGAATTTCACGGAAGTGATCTTGAGAAAGTAGAAGCTTATTATGGAATCAAAAAAGAAGATATCATTCCCTTTGCCGGGAATGTCAATCCGCTCGGAATTTCTCCTTTGTTAAAGAAAAGTATGGCTTCTCATATTGAATCAATCAGCGAATATCCTGACCGTGATTATAAAGAGCTTCGTTCCACCCTTGCACTTTACTGCAATGTCCCAATGGAACATATCATTGTTGGAAATGGTGCAACTGAGATGATCAGTCTGACCATGCAGCTGTTACGTCCAAAACATGCCTTGCTGCTTTCTCCAACTTATTCTGAGTATACAAGAGAGATCGATCTGGTTGGCGGACATGTAGAAGAATATTTTTTAAGAGAAGATCTTGATTTTAAACTAGATCTTAATGACCTGATTTCAAAGCTTACCGATGATATTGATCTTCTTGCGATCTGTAACCCAAACAACCCGACGTCCAGCGCTTTGAATACCGAAGAGATCACAAAGATCCTAACTCATTGTAAATTACATGATATCTTCGTTATGATCGATGAAACTTATGTAGAATTTGCACCTGATATTGATACGATCTCTGCAGTATCCCTAACAACAAAATTCGACAATTTCATGATACTTCGTGGAACTTCCAAATTCTTCTGCGCTCCAGGACTGCGACTTGGATATGGAATCTGTGGAAATCTTGCTTTCCTTGAACGTATGAACAGTATCAAAAATCCTTGGACGATCAATACACTTGCTGCTCTTGCAGGAGAAGCTATGTTTATGGATACAGATTATATTCAAACAACAAAGGATTATATACAATCTGAACGTACACGCTGCATTGATATTTTATCCAAACGCGATAACCTAAAGATTTATCCAGCTTATGCAAACTTTATCCTTGTAAAATTATTAGATGGCACAACTTCTTTTGAAATGTTTGAACGTTGCATTAAGTCTGGCCTGATGATCCGTGACTGTGCAAGTTTCCATGGACTAGACGGTGAATTTATCCGATTCTGTATTCAGAAGAAAGAAGATAACGATCGTTTGCTGAATTTATTGACACTCTGATCATAAATATTTTTATAAAACAAGAAATCCCTGAGAATGAATCTTTTACAACTCATTCTCAGGGATTTCTATAACTCATCTATTTATTTTACTGCGATAACTTCAATCTCGATCAGTGCTCCTTTTGGTAGAGCTCCTGCCTGTACACAAGATCTTGCTGGTTTGTTATCTCCAAATGCTTCTTCGTAGATTTCATTGATTTCTGCAAAATCGTTGATATCTGCTAAGAACACTGTTGTTTTGATAACATTATCTAATGTAAGATCTGATGCTTTTAATACAGCACCTAAGTTCGCTAATACCTGTTTGGTCTGTGCTGCGACACCTTCTTTTAATTCCTGTGTCTGTGGATCTAATCCGATCTGTCCGGATGTAAATACGAAATCTCCTGCTTCTACTGCATGACAATATGGTCCTACTGCTGCTGGAGCATTCTCTGCATTGATGATCTTTGTATCCATCTTATCTTCCTGCCTTTCTCTTTGGTCATTTACTTGATCACTTTAATCGATGGGTAATACCTAAACCATGCTTTTCCTAAAACTTCATCTCTGGAAACATAATGGGTCTCCCATTCTCTGGCATCATTTGAATTATTTCTGTTATCTCCCATCACAAAATACCCGTTCTTTGGTACTTTATATGGTCCAAAATCTTCTACTGGTTCTTCTTTGATATATGGCTCACTGAGTGCTTTCTTACTTCCATTAATATATACTTTACCGTCTTTTACCAACACAGTCTCTCCTGGAAGTGCTATCACACGCTTAATAAACCATTCTGTCTCATCATCCGGATATTTGAAGATAATGATATCTCCACGTTTCGGATCGTTAAACCAATAGGATGTTCGAAGAGCGATCAGTTTATCATTCGTCATGATCGTATTCTCCATCGAACCACTTGGAATATTCGCATTGATAATTACAAAATTCAAGATAAATTCTGTCAGAAGAATCGTTACAACAATACATGCGATCCAGCTAAATACCTCACGCTTGAAACTTCTCTTCTGTTCTTTATCTGCATTTTCTTTGCTCATATTGATCTGTCCTTAATAATTAATCCTCAAAACCACGTCTGATGATATCATGTCTTTCTGGTCCGTTAGATATCAAAGTGATCGGATATCCAATCTTCTCTTCTACGAACTCGATGTACTTACGGCAGTTTTCTGGAAGATCTTCGTAGTTTTTGATTCCACGGATATCAGATTTCCATCCTGGAAGTACTTCTAATACTGGTTTCGCTTTCTCAAGTTTTCCTGTTGTTGGGAAATCTGTTGTTACTTCTCCATCAATTTCGTATCCAACACATACAGGAATCTCATCTAAGTATCCAAGTACGTCTAATACTGTAAATGCAACATCTGTTGTTCCTTGCATACGGCATCCGTATTTGGTTGCTACAACGTCAAACCATCCCATTCTTCTTGGACGTCCTGTAGTTGCTCCAAATTCTCCTCCATCTCCACCGCGGCGGCGAAGTTCATCTGCTTCATCTCCAAAGATCTCACTTACGAAAGATCCAGCTCCTACAGCACTTGAATATGCCTTTACAACTGTAACGACTTTCTTGATCTCATATGGAGGGATTCCGGCTCCGATCGCACCATATCCTGCTAATGTAGAAGATGATGTAACCATTGGATAGATTCCGTGATCAGGGTCTTTTAATGATCCTAACTGTCCTTCTAATAAGATATTCTTTCCTTCTTTGATCGCTTCATGTAAGAACAGAGATGTATCACATACATATGGTGCTACCATCTCTTTGTATTCCATTAATGTATTGTATAATTCATCTGGATCAAGAAGTGGTTTATGGTATAAATGCTCTAATAAAACATTCTTCTTTTCACATACTGCTTTGATCTTTTCTTTTAAAGAATCATCATCAAATAATTCGCTTACCTGGAAACCGATCTTTGCATATTTGTCTGAATAAAATGGTGCGATACCAGATTTTGTTGATCCAAAAGAATTCTTTCCTAAACGTTCTTCTTCATACTGATCAAATAAAATATGATATGGCATGACCATCTGTGCACGATCTGATACTAAGATCTTTGGCTGTGGAACACCCTGACTTACGATTCCTTCGATCTCTTTGAATAATACAGGGATATTTAATGCCACACCATTACCGATCACACTAGTTGTATGGTTGTAGAATACCCCAGATGGTAATGTATGCAATGCAAACTTACCATAGTCATTAATGATCGTATGACCTGCATTTGCTCCTCCCTGAAAACGAACGATAATATCGGATGTTTCACCCAACATGTCTGTAATCTTACCTTTTCCTTCGTCTCCCCAATTGGCTCCAACGACTGCTTTTACCATATGTGTATCCTCCTAATAAAATCAATTACTTTGACTTTTTCTTATATTATTTATAATGCTGTTATATTTAACAACATGACAACACGTTTCATTCTATATCGTTTTGGGCACTCTGTCAAGGCAGAGTGTCCAAAGCTTTGATTTATTTTCCATCTTTTACACTAAACAGGTCTGTACTTACATGTTTCTTATCCATCAGACTGTTATACTGTAGATACTGATACTGTGTGATCAGTTTTGTATATTCATTATTCTCAGACAACTCATGGTTCTTTCCATCTTTATCAACATATCCATTGGCATTTAATGCTGGGACTTCATTTCTCATATTTAATAAGAACTCATTGTATCTTGACATCTTTAAGTTTGTCTGCTGTAACATCAGGCTTGATAAATAGTTTGCACTGACATTTTCCACATCGCTCTTTGCATCAATATCATAATTTGCCCAGATGATAAATGGAACTGTATATTTCTTCTGCAGTTCTTTTAAACTTAAGCTGTTTAGAGATTTTCCATATAACAGCTCATAGAAAGAATCCTCAAGTTTTGGCTGATGATCTCCAAACATTACAACAATCGTTGGCTCTTTCTGATTCTTAAAGTAGTTGATGATCTTCTCGAATGCTCGATCTGATTCATGGATCAGTGATAAATAACGGTTTGCTGTATCTGTTGCCTTCTCATCTTTGATCTTGATCTCTTCCTTAAAGTTCTTGTCTGCGATCAGATATCCACCATGGTTCTGGATCGTTACATTGAATAAGAATAATGGCTGTCCCGCTTTTTTTCTTATTAAAGATATCTATGATCTTATTGTAATCTTCTGCATCACTATACCATCCTCTGAATTTCTCTCCATTTGGATTCATAGATGTCTCATCTAAGAAATTATCAAATCCAATTAGCGGATATACCGTATCTCGGTTCCATCCGTGTGCTTTGTATGGATGGAATGCCAGTGTATCATATCCCTGCTGTTTTAACTGAGATGCCAGACTTGGCACCTTATGTTTTACAAACTGTGTATATGCATTTCCGTTTAATGGAAGAGATGATACAGAGTTTCCTGTTAAGAACTCATACTCTGAATTACTTGTTCCTCCACCAAAAACAGATACCAGCATATGTCCTTTGATCGTATTTTCACTTAAACTATTGATAAATGGCATAACCTCTTTGTTTGTCTTGATTTTATTTACTACATTCAGATCTGAGAATGTTTCATTCATGATCACGACAACATTTGGTTTCTGTTTTAATTTCTTATTGGTTCCCTGTGTTACCTGATACTTATCTGCGATCTTATCTACCGCTTCTGGACTATATCCATCTGGCTGGGAAACGATCGTATACTGAATATTCATTAAAAAGCTTAAAATATATCCATTTTTTAAGTATCCTTTCTTCTGTTGCCAGAAGTTTACAGCAACACCTTTCTTTGACAAAAAGTCTACTCTTGTCAAGAAGAAAGAACTTCCTACTGTTACGATTGCTGTGATCAGTAATGCAACTAGACGTTTCTTCCAATGGAAGATCTTATATGTATCGAGTTTACATGCAAACACACATAATCCCAATAATACAACCGTCGCAACGATTGCTGGTTTATCATAACTTAATACATAATGATCTGCAACGTCCATTGCTGTTCCAAGTGCATAAATATCTGCCGGCGTGATCGGTGTTCCACGGAATGCTAATACAAAATAGTTTCCGATCGCAGCTGCATATAAAAATACATCTCCAACGAGCAACGCCCATTTCACACGGTTAAAGATCAGTAATAAAATGAAGAACAATATATAGTACCATAGGATGTTCATTCCAAATGCCAATTTATTCATCACACTGATCGGATTATAGAATACTTTTTCTACCATATAAAATGCGACCCATGGATTGACGATAAATAATGCCCATGTGAATCTCTTATTCCATTTTTCTGGAATCTTTAATGGTATAAGAATTAAAATGATCAAAGCAAGTGTGATCGCTACTGTTAAAACAACTGCTGATACATCAATCTGTGTCGTCCACACTCTGGTTCTAACATGAAAATTCTTCTGTGTTACACCATTTAATTTAGCTGACTGATAGATTTTCCCCATATTGCTTGATGTATACAGATATAATGGGCGTTCGGCTTAATACCCTTTCCTGTTATCTCAATCGTATAAGTTTCCCCTTTATTCAACTTCTGATTCACGACTACTTTGTACCATTTATTTTCATTACGCAAAGTACGACGCATCGTTGCTTTCATATCTGTCAGTCCGTCAACCTCTAACAGTGTTGGAGTAATGTGGAAAATAGATTTTCCTTTACTGTCTTTTACATTCAGATCAATACTTCCAGCTCTTCCTGTCTGTTCGTTTCGGTCGATCATGATATCCAACCGTTCCATCGTATGTGAAACTGCTTTAAATTTCTGAACAACCTTATCACCATCTGTCACTTCAATCTTCGTCAGCTTATGTTCTGGTGTTCCTTTTGCAACTTTTTCGGAAAACTGGTCTTTGTTCATCAAAACCAATACGATAAATGCGATCAATGCTAAAACAATTCCATATTTCAGAACTTTTTGCATGACGCTGTGAAATTTTTGTAATTTCGTTTCACCATTTGTCTGTGTCATTTTACCTTACCTTCCATTCGTTTGTATTTCCCCAGTTATTTTTCCTTTTTCTCTCTTTTTCATTCTCTCTTAAAAATTCCCTAAGATTTTGAAATCTTTGGTTTCTTCTTTAATTCCTGCAAGGGAATTACGGATCGCAGGATCATCCAGATTCCCGATCACATCCACATAAAATCCGTATTCCCACTTTCTTCCTGGAAGTGGTCTGGATTCAATATTACTCATACTGACATTGTTAAACATGAAATGCGTCAGAATATTGTATAAAGATCCTGATTCATGTGGCACGCTAAAACTGATGCTGACTTTGCCCGCATCTTTTCTGTACTGTTTCTTCTTTGACATGATCACAAATCTTGTTGTATTATTTCCTTCATCATTCACCTCACGTTTCAAAATCTCAAGTCCATACATCTTTGCAGCACGTTCACTGCAGATTGCAGCTTTCACAGGCTTATTATCATCTGCTACTTTCTTTGCGCTGATCGCTGTATTTGTAACTTTTACCTGATCCCAGTCTGGATGTTCATCCAAGAATCCTTTACACTGCATCAATCCTTGTGGATGAGAATATACTTTTTCAATCTTATCTAAGCTCGTTCCAGGAATTGCAGCCAATACATGCCTTACATCTACAGATTCTTCTCCCACGACGCAAATGTCATAGTCAAGGATCATATCATAAATTCCACTGACTGTTCCTGCTGAAGTATTCTCTATTGGCAATACTCCATAATCAGCTTCTCCTCGATCTAGAGTCTTTACAACATCTTTAAATTCTGGTACAGAAAAATTCTTGACATCCTCTCCAAAATACTGTACCATTGCCTGTTCCTGATATGCCCCTGGAATTCCCTGATATACAACTTTGGTATCTTCATTGATATCCAGTGCTTCCACTTCTTCAAATGTCTGATCAATATAAGCATCTTCTTGTGATAACAGACTATACTGATATCTTCGGCTGATACTCATCATCTGAAGAAACATCTCTTCGACAGACTTTTTAATGATAAGTTCATCTTCGTCTTTTGTCAAGGCATCAATTTTCTGTCTTTCACGAACAGGATCATAAATTGCCTTTCCTGTTCCTCTTTTATACTCTGCAACTTCTACAGAACATCCCATTCTTTCTTTAAATAATGCAAGCATTTTCTGATCGATCTGATCGATCTGCTGCCTTATCTCCGTCAAATCTCTCATAAGTTACTGTTCCTCTTTTATCTTTTCTTTTAATTGCGTGATCGTCTGTCCAAGAAGCGGATGCATCAGATATGGAGCGATCTCTTCTAATGGTTCTAATACAAATAATCTCTTGTGCATCTCTTTATGTGGAATCGTCAGTCTTCTCTCATTCATCACCAGATCATCATACATCAGGATATCAAGATCTAATGTTCTTGGTCCCCAATGAATTGTTCTGACTCTTCCCGCCTGTGCTTCAACATCCATCAGAAAGTCCAACAGTTCTTCTGGCTCTTTTAATGTGTCAATAGCAATACATCCATTCAAAAAATCATCCTGTACCACACCGCCATATGGCTTGGTCTCGATCAGACTGGAAACATGAACAACTCTTGTATCATCCTGTGCCTCGATCGCATTGATTGCCTGATTAATGTATTCCATACGATCTCCCATATTTGATCCTACTCCAAGATACGCTCTGTGCCATCCTCTTTTGATCTTCACTGAAACATAGTCGAGTGGCAATCCGATCGGCGCCCATGGTTTTTTTACTTCTATCTCTAGTTTTCTGATCAATGAAAACTCAAGTAATAATTTCTTCGCCACTGTTTCAGCCACACATTCGATCAGGTTAAAGTCATTTTCTGTAAGGATCTCTTTGATCCTATGACATACTTTACCATAATCAACGGAATAATCCATCTGATCACTGACACCTGCAAGTTTCGTATCAAGCGATAAAATTGCAGATACCAGAAATTTTTGCCCAAGTGCTTTCTCTTCTTTATACAAACCATGATTTGCATAAACTTCCAAATCTTTGATTGTAATCTGATCCATCATCTGTTCTCCCTATTTTGCACAAATTGCTTCTATCATCTTCATCGCACGCATATTTTCTTTAACATCGTGAACCCTGAAAAATCTGCATCCTTTCATATATCCACTGACCGTTGTTGCCACAGTTCCTTCTACTCTCTGATCTGATGGAAGATCCAGCGTTAAACCGATCATGGATTTTCTAGATGTTCCAAGAAGAACTGGTACATCCCACTGATTTAATAACTCCAGATGGTTCATAAGCTCTAAATTCTGATCAAGATCCTTGGCAAATCCAATTCCTGGATCCAGCATGATCGTTTCTTTCTTGATTCCAGCTTCCTTTGCCATCTTCATCGTCTCATCTAAATCTGCTACCACATCATTTAAATAATCCTTATAATCTGTATCCTTACGGTTATGCATCAAGCAAGAAGCAACTCCTGTTTCTGCTAAAACTGCAGCCATAGTTCCATCCCACTTAAGCCCCCAGATGTCATTGATCAGATCTGCTCCAGCCTCGATTCCCGCTTTTGCAACTCCTGATTTATAAGTATCTAAGGATACTGGCACATCAAATTCCTTTTTTAATGCTTCGATCACAGGTGTGACTCTTGCGATCTCTTCTTCATCAGAGATCAACGTGTATCCAGGTCTTGTAGATTCTCCTCCAACATCAATGATCGCTGCTCCATCTCTGACCATCTCATCAGCATGCTTTAGTGCCGCATCTAAATGATCATATTTTCCTCCATCTGAAAATGAATCTGGTGTCACATTCAAAATTCCCATGATGTATCCATGATGTTTCGTATCAAATGTCTTATTTCCAATAATCATAGCATCTCTCCTAGTATATATACTTGTTGTTTTTCTTTTCTTCCGGCCAATAACATTCCTGTCTTGCTTTGCAGTGGATGCAATCTCTTGAAAGTTTATCTGCACGATAAAAGATTGATGCAAAACTTTCACTTTCTTCTTTCATATCTCTATGCCTTAAGATCGTATCTGTCATAAACTTTCTCTCTTCTCTGGTATATCCACAGTCCGTTAAGATCTCCTCGGCAAGAATCGCTCCCGCTTCCTCGTGAGAAATTCCCTTTTCATACTGATCAGCTCTCCCAAGATCATGAAGCAATGCTGTCGCATAAATGATATCTTTGGACACAGGAATCTTTTTTTCAAGGATCATCAAATAACTGATTCTTGCCACCGACAAAAAATGTTCTATATCATGACCGCAAAACTTTCGATCTATTTCTAATTGTTGTAGTCTCTCGTATGTCTCCTTGTATTTCTCATGCCATACGATCTTTTGGAATCTTTCCACTGTTTCTATCCTCTATTTTAATTCATTCTGAATGATAATGTACCACAGATTATGATCACGTCTTCTTTATCTGCTTGTTGTTTTACCTCTTCAAGACACTCTTTCAGTCTCTGTCTTTCTTCTACATCATGATGATATTTTCTTACACATTCTGCAAGATCTTTGCTTGATAAAGCCCTCGCATTATCTGGTGCTACCGTATAAACTTTTGCTGCCATCGGCGTAAGGATCTGTATCATCTGTTCATAGTCTTTGTCTGATAACACTCCCATTATATAGATTAATCGTCTATTTGTAAAATTATTTTGTAAAAAATTTAACAGACTTTTCGCTCCATCCGGATTATGTGCTCCGTCACAAATGACTAGTGGGTCCTTTTCTAAGATCTCGATCCTGCCTCTCCAGATTGTTTTGCGTAATCCATCTTCTGTCTGAAATTCACTGATACAATAATAATTTCTTATCGTATTCAATGCTTCTAATGCCAAGGCAGCATTATTGATCTGATGTCTTCCAAGAAGCGGGATTTCTATCTTTTCATACCATCTTCCATCAGATGAGCGATAAGAAAAGCTCTCCCCATTTAAAGATTCACTTAACACACGGATCCCTTCCGAATTTACAAAAGTAACCTTGCAGTGCATCTCTTTTGCTTTTTCCTTGATCACTTCGTTTACGGATTCTTGATTGTTATATGAAATAACTGGACATCCTTCTTTTATGATTCCCGCTTTTTCTGCTGCGATCTTTTCTATCGTGTCTCCAAGGAACTGCATATGGTCCATTCCGATCGATGCAATGATCACCGCGATCGGTTTCTTAACTACGTTCGTTGCATCAAGTCTGCCACCCATTCCTGTTTCCAATAACACAACATCCACTTTTTTATCGAGAAAATAAAGAAAACTGAGTGCCGTTTCAATCTCAAACATTGTCGGATGTGACATCCCGTCTCTCACCATCTCTTCTGAAATTTTCTTTATTTTTTCCATATAAAAGCACAGATCTTCTTTCGAAATGTTCTCTTCATTGATGCGAAATCTCTCTTCGTAGCAAAAAGATGCCGGGGAGACATACCTCCCCGCACGATATCCACTTTCTCTGAAGATTCCTGCAAGAAATGCAAGTGTTGATCCTTTTCCATTGGTTCCGGCAATATGAACCACTTTAAGCTGATCCTGTGGATTTCCAAGTCTTTCTAATAATTCTTTGATATTATCAAGTCCTAAAACACTTCCAAATTTATTCGTATTTTGTATAAAATTCATTGCTTCTTCGTAATTCATCACTGCCTCCAGTTTCTATTTCCTTCGATCTAATGTACAAATGCTTCTTTGATCACCTGTGTCATAGTTTTTACATAGACGATCTCAAGTCCTTCGACAACTTCCTCTTCAAACTCTTTGACATCTTTTTCATTTGATTTTGGAACAAGTACTTTTGTAATTCCAAGCCGTTTTGCTGCGAGAAGCTTTTCTTTTAATCCACCGATCATAAGAACATCTCCGCGGATCGTAACTTCCCCTGTCATTGCCAGATTTCCACAGACTTTATTACCTGTGATCGCTGACAAAACGGCTGTTGTCATCGTAATTCCAGCAGATGGTCCGTCTTTTGGCACGGCTCCTTCTGGAATATGAATATGTATATCATGTTTTTCAAAGAAATCCTGTTTAATCTTATATTTTCTACTCTGGCTTCTGATATAGCTGATCGCCGCCTGTGCAGACTCTTTCATGACATTTCCAAGGGATCCTGTCACCTGAACCGCTCCTTTTCCCGGCATAACATTTACTTCAATCTTTAATGTCACCCCACCAACAGCTGTCCAAGCCAGTCCATGAACAATTCCGACATGATCTCTTAGAGTGTCTTTTTCCCATTCATAAACAGGTCTTCCAAGATAATCTTTGATCACTTTCTTTGTGATTGTTACTTTTCTGTGTTTCTTCTGGTAGATGTCTCTTGTCACCTTTCTCGAAACTTGTCCAATTCTTCTCTCTAAGTTTCTGACCCCTGCTTCTCTTGTGTAATCTGTGATCAGAAATCTCAGGGCATCTTCCTTCCAGTGAATCTGTGTATCATTTAATCCATTTGCTTCCATCTGTTTCTTTACCAGATAGTCATTCGCAATGTGATACTTCTCATTCTCTGTATAACTTGATACCTCGATGATCTCCATACGGTCAAGCAGTGGTCTTGGAATCGTAGAAAGGTCATTGGCCGTTGCAACAAATAAGACATCACTTAAATTCAATGCAACTTCCAGATAATGATCTGTAAAATGTTCATTCTGTTCCGGGTCTAATACTTCAAGCAGTGCAGACGCGGTATCTCCTCTCTGGTCTTTCCCTGTCTTATCGATCTCATCCAATAACATTAACGGATTTCTAACTTTTACCTTCTTTAATGCTTCAACAATACGTCCTGGCATCGCTCCAACATAAGTTTTCCTATGTCCACGGATCTCTGATTCATCCCTGACGCCGCCAAGAGATAAACGAATATATTTTTTGTTCGTTGCTTTCGCAATTGATCTGGCAATGGATGTCTTTCCTGTTCCTGGAGGCCCTACAAGACAAAGGATGGCTGCATCTTTCTTTCCACTCATAGCACGTGCTGCTAAATATTCCAAAACACGTTCCTTGACTTTTTCCATTCCATAATGATCTCGATCGAGTATCTGTTGTGCATGATCTAAGTCTGTGGAATCTTCGCTCATCTCTTCCCATGGAACTTCAAACATTGTCTCGATATAAGTTCTTAACACAGAGCTTTCTGGTGTCTGATTTCCCATTGTTTGAAAACGCGATATTTCTTTTTTGAGCTTCTCTTTGACTTCATCGGATGCTTTTAGATTCTTAAGTTTCTCCATAAATTCATCCGCTTCATCTTCTACATTCGTCTCTCCAAGTTCCTCACGGATCACTTTGATCTGCTCTCGCAGCACATATTCTTTCTGATTTTTGTCAATATTCACTTTAACTTTCTGTTGGATCTTCTGCTTCAATTTCAGAACATCTAGTTCTTCCTGCAGCATGACAAGCATTAATTCACAGCGCTCTTTTAGATCCATTTCTTCCAAAAGTTTCTGTTTCTCTGGATAAGAAAATGGAATATGTGTTGCAAGTTCGTCCACCAGAATCTCCACATCTGTCAATAATAAAATATAATTTACTATATTCTGATCCAAATGTGGCCAGGCTTTCGCATAACCTTCAAATGCTTCTTTGATCATTCGAAGAAATGCTTCTCTTTCAAATTCCTCAAATGACTGTTGTTCTACATGATCATATAAAACCTCTACTTTATAGAATGGTTCGTACTCAACAGTTTCAGAAAGCTCTGCACGAAATAATCCTTCTGCAAAAACTCTCAAAATATTCTTTGGAAGCTTTACAACCTGTTTGATCCTTGCCAGTGTTCCTACACGATATAAATCTTCAATTCCTGGATCTTCTGCCGTCGGATCGATCTGATTATTTAAAAAGATCATCTGATCATGTTCCATAGCTTCTTCAATTGCTTTTACAGAACGGCTTCGTGATACATCAAAATGAATGACTGTATTCGGAAATATATACTTGCCTCTCAGTGGAAGCATTGGTAGTGTTTTTTTCATTCAAGTCTTCCTTTCATTTCTGAATTATTTGTCTGTAAATTTCATCAGACATGAAGAAAAACTGCTTTGACACAAGAATCTCTTGCATGAAAGCAGTTTTTATTTCGGCTAATCTATCTATGCAATCTCACCATGATTGCTTGTCTTTACCCGTTTCTTTGGCACTGCGGCTTTCACCTTCACTCCAGAATGTTCGATCATTGGTTTTTCTTTACCTTCTACGACATCTTTTGTGATCAGGCACTCTGATACATCTGTCTGTGATGGGATTTCGTACATTAAATCCATGATCACACCTTCCATGATCGCACGAAGTCCTCTGGCACCTGTCTTACGTTCTAATGCTTTCTTGGCAATTGCAATTAATGCATCATCATCAAACGTAAGTTTCACACCATCCATCTCGAACAATCTCTGGTACTGTTTCACAAGAGCACTCTTTGGTTCTTTCAAAATGCGCACTAAGGCTTCTTCATCCAATGGATTTAAAGATACATTCACTGGAACTCGTCCAATGAACTCTGGAATCAGACCAAACTTCACAAAATCTTCTGGCAATACCTGTCTTAACAGCTCACCGAGATCTGTTTCCTTCTGCCCAAATACATCTGCTCCAAATCCAATAGATTTCTTGCCAATTCTTGATTCGATGATCTTCTCTAATCCGTCAAAGGCTCCTCCACAGATAAACAGGATATTGGATGTATCAATCTGAATAAATTCCTGATGAGGATGTTTTCTTCCTCCTGTGGCGGCACAGACGCTACAGTACCTTCAATGATCTTTAATAATGCCTGCTGCACACCCTCTCCAGAGACATCTCTTGTGATCGATGTATTCTCAGACTTTCTTGTGATCTTATCAATCTCATCAATATAGATGATTCCACACTGTGCACGGTCAATATCATAATCTGCTGCCTGAATGATCTTAAGAAGAATATTCTCAACATCCTCACCAACATATCCTGCTTCTGTAAGAGCAGTCGCATCTGCGATCGCAAATGGTACATTTAACATCTTTGCTAATGTCTGGGCTAATAATGTTTTTCCTGAACCTGTTGGTCCAAGCATTAAAATATTACTCTTCTGCAATTCCACATCAGAGTCTCCACCCATTAAAATTCTTTTGTAATGATTATATACAGCTACGGAAAGTACTTTCTTTGCTTCATCCTGTCCAATAACATACTGGTCTAGAAATTCTTTGATCTCTTTTGGCTTACGTAAATTGATCTCTCCGTCATTCTCTGCATACTGTTCAAATTCTTCTTCAATAATCTCAGAACAAATGTCAATACATTCATCACAAATATAAACATTCTTACCCTTTGGTCCCGCGATCAGTTTGCGGACTTGGTCCTGTGTCTTATTGCAAAAAGAACATCTTAATACTTTTTTTTCGTCATTATAACCTGCCACCAGATCACCCCACTATTCTATCACTATCTATTTTCCATAACCTTATCGATCAGGCCGTATTCCAGTGCTTCCTGTGCAGTGAGCCAGTTATCACGTTCTGTATCCTTGACGATTGTCTCGTATGGCTGTCCTGTATTCTCGCTTAAGATCGTGTTTAATTTCTTCTTTGTTCTAAGAATATGTTCTGCTGCGATCTCAATCTCTGTTGCCTGTCCCTGTGCTCCTCCAGATGCTGATGGATCATGATCTCAGCATTCGGTAAAGCCAGACGTTTTCCTTTTGTTCCACCAGATAACAGGAACGCTCCCATGCTGGCAGCCATTCCCATACACATTGTGGATACGTCACACTTCACATACTGCATCGTATCATAGATTGCCATTCCGGCGGTTACAGAACCGCCAGGGCTATTGATATATAAATTGATGTCTTTATCTGGATCTTCTGATTCTAAGAATAATAACTGAGAAACCACAAGTCCTGCTGTGACATCATTCACTTCTTCTCCTAAGAAAATGATTCTTTCTTTCAGCAGTCTGGAGTAAATATCATAAGATCTTTCTCCTCTGCTTGTTTGTTCAATGACATAAGGTACTAAACTCATCCTTGCATCCTCCTAATGATAGTTAAGGCAGTTTATTTATGTCTGTCAAATAGAACATAAAGTTATAAAATGCCTTGCTTATTTTGCTTCACCTACAAGGAAATCTACAGCTTTCTGTACTGCGATGTCATCCATCATCTGGTCTTTCTGAGCTCCCTGAATGATCTTTTCAAGCTGCTCTGTTTCCATCTGATACATTCCTGCCATCTTTTCCAGTTCTGCTTTGAAGTCTTCCTCGCTTGCTGTGATATCTTCTGCTTTCGCGATTGCTTCTAATACCAGACGTGTTTCGATTCTCTTAACTGCCTGTGGTTTTAAGTCATCTGCGAATTTCTGTGCATCCATTCCAGAGAACATTAAATACTGTTCCATAGAAAGTCCCTGATAGCTTAATCTCTGAGCAAATTCATCTGTCATCTGCTGAACCTGTTCTTCGATCATAGCCTCTGGAATATCCATTGTAGCTGCTTCTACAGCTGCATCTACGATCTTGTTTTCTCTTTCAGTATTAGCTGCTTCTTTCTTTCTATCGCGGATCTTTTCTTTAATATCTGCTTTGTAATCTTCTAATGTTTCAAATTCAGATACTTCTGCTGCGAATTCGTCATCTAATTCTGGAAGTTCTTTTTCTTTGATTGCTTTTACTGTTACTGTAAATACAGCATCTTTTCCTGCAAGATCAGGTGCATGATATTCTTCTGGGAATGTCACGTTGATATCTGCTGTTTCGTTTAAATTCTTTCCTACTAACTGTTCTTCAAATCCTGGGATGAATGCTCCAGATCCGATAACTAATGTCTGATCTTCAGCTGTTCCACCTTCGAATTTCACTCCATCAACAGATCCAGAGTAATCAATTGTTAAGATATCGCCGTCTTTTACTGCACGATCTTCAATTGTGATCTCTCTTGCGTTCTGTTCCTGAACTTTCTTTAATTCTTCTTCGATTTCGTCTTTTTTCACTGTAACTCTTGTTTAGGTACTTCAATTCCTTTGTAGTCTCCTAAAGTTACTTCTGGTTTTAATGCAAATGTTGCTGTGAAGATAAAGTCTTTACCTTTCTCTAACTGAGTAACATCGATTTCTGGTCTTGAAACGATCTCTAAATCTGTATCTTTCATAGCTTCTGCATAAGCGTCTGGAATTAAGATGTTTGCTGCATCTTCATAGAAGATTTCAACTCCGTATTCTTTTGCGATCAACTGGAAAGGTACTTTTCCTTTACGGAATCCAGGTACATTAAACTGTCCTTTTTTCTTGTTGAAAGCCTGTTTGATAGCGTCATCTAATTTCGCTGCTTCAACTTCAATTGTTACCTTTGCCATATTATGTTCTAAGTTTTCCACTTGCAAACTCATCTGTATAGATCCTCCTAAAAATTATTATCTTTTTTGTAATTTCACAAACATTCACCTATTATAGCATAAGATTTGCGCGTTATACAAGCATCTTTGCGTTATTTTTCACTTTTTTCTTGATAAACATACTCATTTGAACTGCTTAGTACCTTAGAGCCTTACTGACGATACTCACTTTAAACGTATCCCCGTCTTTGAGATCTTTCTTCGATACCTCCAAAAGATGTTCATTATGGTAGGTTGTATTGATCTTTACATCGCCATCAAATACCTGACAGAAATTCGTAAAATTGTTTCCTACGATAAAGATGCTGTCCTTTGTCTCATATATCTTCGTCACCGTAAGCGGCCGGATTCCAAATTGAAGGTCCGTTGCCTTAAATGGATTCTCCTGATTCCATACATACTGTTTTCCGTACAACATATCATACTGAAGCTCTTTCATGTCTTTCTGATAATTTTTTGTACCTTTTCTTGTCTGGTGAAAACTGTTCATTAGTCCTGTATGAATATTACACTTATTCAGAACTTCTGATCCAAGATCATACGCCTCGATCGTTCCGTCCTTCTTCTTCAATCCAATATTATCCCACATAAAATAACTTGTCTGATATTTATTTCCATATGTCAGATCTTCATCTTCGATCTCCAAACTTGGAAGATGATCTCCATACATACAAAGAATCGTTGGTTCTCCACGCTGTTCTAATACTTTGACCAGTTTCCCGACAAATTGATCCATCTGATAAACCTGATTGACATAATAAGTATATTTATTCTTCAGTGCTTCATCCTCAATTCCTTCAACCGTGATCTCCGGATTCTCGATGATCTGTGTTGTTGGATAATCTCCATGTCCCTGTACAGAAATACAATAAACATAATCCTGTCCCTTCGTAGATCCAAACTATCCATAATACAACCGGTCAGAATCTGATCTTTTGCCCATCCATTTTCTGTCCATTTCTTGATGTTCATACTTTCTTTTGTTGTAAATGTATCAAAACCAAGCTGTGAGAATACCAGATCTCGATCATAAAATGCCGCACTGTTATCATGGATCGCGTGTGCCTTATATCCGTAATTCTTCAATACCGTCGCCATGCTCTCTGTCGTTGTATTCTGAAGCACTGTTTTATATGGATATTCTGCTGCTCCAAAATGGTCCAGATTCATTCCTGTGATCAGTTCAAACTCAGAGTTTGCTGTTCCTGCCCCATAAGACGGCATAGAAAGCTGTCCGGAGGAATACCCTTTCATATACTTATGGAAATTTGGTAATGGATCTTTGTTAAACTTAACTCCTTTGACCTGCGTAATATCAAAATGTGATTCCAACTGTACAAAGATGATATTTGGTTTCTTTACCTTTTCTTTCTTCATCTTTGCAACCTTCTTCTGTGTTCGTTTCTCAATCTTTTTGATCTTCTTTTCTGAATAATCTGATGGTTTATCAATTCCATTCTTCAAGGCTGTAATACTGAAACAATACGGTGTTCCATAATCACTGAATGCAATTCGGATATTATGGATCTGATCTACCAGCATTCCACTCTTAAATCCATAAGAAGTAACTCCCGAAAATACTGCTATGATCACTATAACTTTTATAAATCCGCTCTTACGGTTTAAGTGTTCTTCTATTGGAAGATACATGTAAGCCACTACTAACAATACCAATGCGATCAGTAACAATGCTCCCATTGCTCCAATCTCAAGTGGCGAGAAGTAATTATTCATAACTGGCAATACAGACTTCATTAACGTAATATCTACATACGTAAATGGAGTATTTCTTGAACTGAGCATCATAAAATTTACGATTCCAACGATACTCCATAGCAGTGTTACTATTATATAGGAAAATAGTCGTCTCTTAGTAATCAGTGTCACAGAGTATGTTACGAAAATAATAAAGATACTATATAAAAACATCTTACTTCTCTGATCCACAAATCCCACAGCACTAAGATCAAATGTCTGACGTCCCAAAACTTCCAATACAAACGCCAGCACAACTGACAATACAAAATTACATATCAATGGGTGTTTTCGAAGCTTCTTTACGATCGTATTTCCGATATTCTTAAAAAAAGTTTTCATGCTTTTCTCCTTTGCTCTTTTTCGCTATCATAGTATTATATCATTCAAAACAGAAAGTATCTAGTTATAACTTCTTAAATCTTTATTAAAATGTAACACTTTCGCCCAAAACTTATTAAGTTTTTATAAAATACCACGTTCTTATTTGACTTCATAGATATTCCGTGTTAAAATCACTAACGTTAAAAACTTTGGGTTTTGAGTTTTTGACAAAATATGTTCGAAGGGAGTTATACAGAATTTAAGCGCCATGCACCTTCCTGATACGGAAACAGACCGATGAGGTTCTGATAGGAAGGTTAACGAGGAGGAAAGTGATCGAAAGATTCGGCGGATGCTTTCCCGCAGCTCCAGACTACGTGATATACTGAGTAAACCCATGAGTGATCATGAAACAGAGGCAGTATAATCTGGACAAAACCGCATATGATTTAGAAAAAGAAAACAAAAGATTTATTTGGAAGTTTTTACATATCTATACTTCCTTTTATTTTCTTTGCGCAATTTTAAGGAGATTTATATTATGTGTGGAATTATTGGATTTACTGGAAACTTACAGGCACCTGGAATTTTAGTTGATGGATTACAGCAGTTAGAATACAGAGGATATGACAGTGCCGGAATCGCAGTAAATAATGGATCAGAAACTAAGATCGTAAAAACAACTGGAAAAGTTGCAACACTTCGTGAGAAAGTTGAAGCTACTGCTGACCTTGCTGGAACATGCGGTATCGGACATACTCGCTGGGCAACTCATGGTGGTGTTACAGAAGTTAACGCACATCCTCATGTATCTGGAAATGTAACTCTGATCCATAACGGAATCATTGAAAACTACAAAGAATTAGCTGCTTCCTTAAAAACAAAAGGATTTACTGCTATTTCCGAAACTGATACAGAAGTAGCTGCTATGTTGATCGATTCTTTATATGATGGAGATCCATTTGCAGCATTAAAAGAAGCAGATCAAATGCTAGAAGGAGCTTATGGTTTCTGTGTTATGTTTAAAGATCATCCAGCGAGATCTACTGCATGAGAAACGCCAGTCCTTTAGTTGCTTCCCATACAGAAGACGGATCTTTTATCGCTTCTGACATGGTTGCATTATTAAAATACACAAAAGATTATTTTGTTGTACCAGAAGAACATATCGTTGTCATGAAAGCTGACAGCATTACATTATATACAATGGACGGTGGGGTTGAAGAACCTAAGATGCTTCATGTTGACTGGGATACAACAGCTGCCCAGAAAGGCGGATATGATTTCTTTATGCAGAAAGAGATCTATGATCAGCCAGAGGCTCTTCATAATACAATCATGCCTCGTATCCATAATGGTCACGCTGACTTTAGTGCAGATAACATCTCTGATGATATCTTTAAAGGTGTAAACCGTGTGATCGTAACAGCTTGTGGTACTGCATGGCATGCAGGATTAGTTGGAAGACATCTGATCGAAGCTATGATCCGTATTCCTGTAACTGTTGAATTAGCTTCTGAATTCCGTTACATGAATCCGATCTTAGATGAACATACTTTAGTTGTTGTCATCACACAGTCTGGTGAAACAGCTGATTCCCTTGCTGCACTTCGTCTTGCAAATGAACGTGGAGCAAAAACGATCTCTATCGTTAACGTAAAAGGATCAAGTATCGCTCGTGAAAGTGATTATGTATTATATACACATGCAGGTCCAGAGATTGCTGTTGCAAGTACAAAAGCGTTCTCTGTACAGTGTGCAGGTATGTATCTGATCGCATTAAAACTTGCAGAAGTTAACAACTTGATGACAGATGAACAGATGAAAGATTTCTGTGATAAATTTGAACAGGCAATCGGAACTGTTGAAGAAGTCTTAAAGATGGATGATTATATCAAAGGAATCTCAGAAAAGATCAAAGATACATTCTCTGCTTTCTATCTTGGAAGAGGATTAGATTACGGTATTGCTTGTGAAGCCTGCTTAAAATTAAAAGAAATCTCTTATGTAAATGCAGAAGCATACTGTGCCGGAGAATTGAAACATGGAACAATTTCTCTGATCACAGAAGGTGTACCTATTATTGCGATCGCTACACAGGAAAATGTCTTACCAAAATTAATGGCAAACGTTGAAGAAGTAAAAGCTCGTGGTGCTCATGTGATCGTAGTAACAGATAAAGATATGAGTAATTACGAAGGAATCTATGATGATCTGATCCAGGTTCCTGCAACAGACGACCTGTTTGCAACATTTGCTTCTACCGTTGCATTACAGTTACTTGCTTATCATGTCACAGTATTTAGAGGATATGATGTAGACCAGCCAAGAAACCTGGCGAAATCTGTAACTGTAGAGTAGACAGACATTAAAAAAGATGCGAAGGAATTAATCCATTCCCTCGCATCTTTTATTTTCTTTCCAGTCAAAATAAATATCGATTAAATTTCTAAATATTTTGATCACCAATGTCACCATAAAAACATCTATAATTTCTACTAAAAAAACTAACATCATATAATGATTAAACTTTCCAGTCAAAACAGATACATAAATCCAAAACGAAATCACTGCCATTACAAACATAACAATACACTGTAAAATTTTTATACTATTTTTTCTTTCTTTTATCTTTTTAACTTTATATTTTCTTTCTATAAACATTATTACAATCCATAAAATAATCCAAATAATGCTCCATACCCCAAATTGTTTAAAAAAGTTATTCGGAAAAAAATATTCCTATTTCAGCGCCTTTCATATACTTCAAAGACATTTTTATAAAATACCAGATTCCAGCCACTGGCATCAACAACATTACTATTAACACTATTAATTTCTTTTATCTTTCAAAATGTTTCTCCTTAAATTAATCTTCCAATAACTATTATTTTGATATCATCACAAATCTAGTGCCAACTTTCTTTCCAGATTCTGACCTCTCATTTCCAAATCCTATTCCTGTACCCCATTTGCTGCCATCCATTCTGGTAACAATAATTTTTCCGCTTCCTATATGAACAGCTGCCACATCTCCCATTACTTTTTTAGGTTTAAACCAACATTCTTTATTAGAATCTCCAAAATACCAACCAGCCTTCTTTCCGTTACCCAATTGTCCATAGGTATTATCTCCCCACAAATATAGATTATTTTTTTCCGTTAATCACAGCCATATTATATCCACCTGCTGCAATATATTTTACATTTTCAAATATTTTCTTAGGTTTACAGGAAATTAAATCCGTATTTTTATCATATCCTAACATTCCGCCTGCATTACTTCCCCATGTCCATACAGAATGATCTTTTTCATAGCAATGACCGCTCCTCCTTCATTGATGGAAGCATAAATAATATTATTCATAATAAAAACAGGTTGACGAAAAACTGCTGTACTTACATTATTTCTTTTATCTTCTGGCATTTTAATCTGAAATTCTTCAACACTATTCCACCCCATTCCATATAATCTGTTTTTATAATCAAGATACAACAGACTTCCTCTTCCTCCAAAACTAATATGTTTTACATTATGCGCAATCGTATCTTTCATTACATGCCCATATTTTTTCAGTGGATACCCATATTCATCGATTAGTGTTCCATACAATTTCCCATTCTTTTTAATTTGATACTCGTACGGCATTCCTTTAATTCCAGAAGAACAAAGAATCTTTTTGTTATAATGATCTTCTAGTTTATAAGATAGATATTTCAGTTTTTTATATCTTACAGACTTTTTATAATCTTTTTGTATCATTGCACCAGATTTAAACAACCCAATAATTCCAAGAGCTACTATGATACTAATCACTATTACAATGAACACAATCCTATTTCTCTTGCTTTGTCTCATTTACTTTCCCCTCTTTCATATGTTTTTTCTTAATATAATACCACCCTTTCATACAAATAAAAATCCACCTTGCGTATCTAGTCATTTTTTTATGCTCAAATGGTTATATTAAAGCCTTTACAAAATATTTTAATTTTCGATATTCGTACATAAAATCAGGTATCCTTTACACATTATGGGGTCTTTCTATTATTCTTTTAAATTTACTTTCTTGCCCATTTATTTTTAAATTAATCTATGAATTGTTTTCCATCATATTTTTAAATCGTTACTTATATTTGGATTTCCAATTGAAATCTACTTTAAAAATGATCGTTGTATTTTATATTGTTTTATGTTTATGTGAATTATTAACTGTTGGAATTTGTTTTAGTGTTTTACATTGCACATCTTTATCCGATATTTTTGATAATCAGGTTCTTTCATTGGAAATGATCATTTTTTCAAAAAATTTTATCCCTCTTATTATTACATTTTGTTTTTTATCATAAACAAAACGATATAGAGATTTCTTTTACACCAATAGAAAGTATTCTTTATTTTCTTCCGATCATCACATGCTTACTTCTCATTTTAGGCATTATATATTTGTTGAAAATTTCTAATATTTCTTCACAATATCATGAAGTCTTTTTTATGGATCTCTATTGTACTAATGATCAGTTCTTTTTGCCATTTTATATTATTCAACCTGTACCTTTCCAAAAAGGCTGAAGAAAATTATATTAATTTTGTAAAATCACAAGAAGAAAAAACTTTTTATTATTATCAGCAAAAACAAAAGGACATTGAAGATTTAAACATTATACGTCATGATCTTAAAAATCAGCTTTTAGCCTTAAAATCACAGCCAGCAGAGAGCAATCAATACACACAACATATTGATTCCTTACTGAATGATCTTTCAAAATCTTCCTATGCTATACACACAGGAAATCCTTTTATTGATGTTTTAATTTCTGAGAAATTAAAGCTGATCCACGAACAACACATTTCTTGCAAAATGAACGTAGAATTAGAGAATATTCATTTTATTCGTAATATAGAGTTATGTTCTTTGCTTGGTAATTTGTTGGATAATTGCATTGAAGCTACCCAATGTTGTGACAAGAACAAAAGCATCACCTTTTGCTGTAATACGACACAAAATCATTTTTGCATTCATGCATCCAATACATATAATAAAAAATTAAAATATAAAAACGGCTCCATCATAACTACAAAAAAAGATTCTTCTATGCATGGTTTTGGAATAATTTCAATCAAAAAATCGTTTCCAAATATAACGGAAATGTCTCTTTTTCTTCCAACCTTGAAGAATTTGTTGTAAATATTTCCATACCACTCCCACAAAACCTGAATTAAATATAAGAGAGGAAAACATTATGAAAATCTGTATTTGTGATGATGAAAAAGACTTTATTCACAATTTTCAATTACTTTTGAAACAGTATTCTAAAAAGCACAAAAATATCAATCAATTTAACTCCTTTGAAAATGAAAATGATCTGTTATCTTATTTTTATTCTCAAAATGATATTGACATCTTATTTTTAGATATAAAATTCCAAACCTATAGCGGAATAGAAATTGCTAAAAAAATACGAGGCATTAATCCATCCGTAATTTTAATCTTTTTAACTTCTTTTCCAGAATATGCTTTATCTGGTTACAAAGTAAAAGCTTTTGATTATCTTGTAAAACCACTTTCATATCTGCAATTGGAAAATGTTTTGGACCAAGCTATTTCAGAACTTAAATCTAATGAAAAGCATTTTTTAATCATAAAAGATTCAGGAAATATTTTCAAAATCAAATTTCCTGAAATTATATACATAGAAACTTATAACCGAAATATTTTATTTCATTTAACATCCGGATCTGAAATCACTGGACATGAATCCTTAAAAGCATACGAAGATAAACTTGATGAACGTTTTTATCGCTGCCATACAGGCTATATTGTTAATATGGCATATGTAACTTCTATACAAAAGGATTGTGCTATATTAAATTCTAATGTCACCGTTCCTGTCAGTCGATATAAAAAGAAAAAATTCCAAATGTTATTTACTGATTTTTTGTGTAATTCTATTTTTTAATTTCAAAAATCCCCTGAAAGGTCGATCAACCTTTCAGGGGATCTCATACTTTACATATCTATACTTATGAAATAATCAGCAATTCTACTCTTCCGTATAATATCTGCCCAAAGCATCCGCACCCATGATCGCAGCATACAGATCTTCTGGTTGCACATCAAATGGCATATTCCCCATTGTATCATCTGGTGCACATGCAAGACGTGCCACTTCCATGATCTGCTCTGGTTTCACTTCCTCGATTCCTAATCCTTTTAATGTTACAGGAAGTCCAATTTCACTGCAGAAATCAATCACTTCCATGATCTCATCTTCTCCCGCATCTTCTAATACCAGCTGAACCAGTGTTCCGAATGCCACCTTCTCTCCATGATACATCTTATGTGTTTCTGGAATCGCTGTAAATCCGTTGTGGATCGCATGAGCCCCTGCTAATCCTCCACTCTCAAATCCGATTCCTGATAAATAAGTATTAGCTTCAATAACATTCTCCACAGCTTTTGTACAAATTCCTTCTTTAGCTGCTATCATTGCCTGTACTCCATTTTCCATTAATGTATCATAGCATAATTGAGCAAGATTCATTGCTGCCAATGTACATTTACCTCCAACACAGTTACTTGCATCAGATCTTTTACATGCTCTCGCTTCAAAATATGTCGCTAAAGCATCTCCCATTCCTGAGATCAACAGTCTTACTGGTGCTTTACAGACGATATCGGTATCTACCATGACCATATCCGGGCTTGATGGCAAGAACAGATATTTTTCAAAAACACCTTCATCTGTATAGATAACAGATAATGCACTGCATGGTGCATCCGTAGATGCGATCGTTGGCACGATGATCACTGGTTTCTTTGTATAATAGGCAACCGCTTTTGATGTATCATGAATCTTACCACCGCCAATTCCAATGATCACATCACTTCCTGCTTCTTCCACGATCTTTATAATTCGGTTGATCTCCGTCATACAGCATTCTCCATTGAATACATCATAAACAAGATTGCTGTCTTTATTTCCTTCATTGATCGCCGGTTCTACTCTTTTTCTTCCAGATGCACTCGTCAGAATAAAGAGATTCTTTCCAAATTTATCTGCATAAGAACAAAGATTCTTCATCTCTCCTTTACCTTGAATGTAGCGTGTTGGACTTCCAATAATTGCTGCCATAATATTTCCCTCCATATCAACTCTATTTCTCATCATGATACCATGGTCAAAATACCATTTGATATCAACATCTCGTTATTATTATAACACTCTTTTTGTTATATTTAAACATAAATATATTTATATTCATTCTTTTTTATTCTGTTTTACCGTTAACGTTATTCATTTTTTTTATTTCTCACGTTAATATATTGTCAAATTTTCGTTTAGATTTTTTCTATTTTCTTGCCTTTTTTATCATTTTTCCATATACTTATACATACTGAATACAAAATCCGACAAAAGGAGACATTTACAAATGATGATCAAAACTTTATTTTTGCTAAGCTTTCTCTTCTTTATCTACTCATTTATCGGCTGGATCTTAGAAGTGGTACAATCAGCATTTCATCAGAAACGTTTGGTAAACCGTGGTTTTATCAACTCACCGCTTTGTATTTCCTATGGAATCGGAGCTATCGTTATTACGATCAATACGCATCAGATGACCGGCCTATGGATCTTTGCTGCCGCCATGATCGATGCCACAGTCATTGAATGGTTTGGCGGACATTTTATTGAACATTTTTACCATGAACGCTGGTGGGATTATTCCAAAAATAAATGGAATCTTGATGGCTACATCTGCCTGTCCCATTCGGTTTTCTGGGGACTTTTAGGATATATCGGAGTAAAGTTTGTCAATCCACTGCTCTTTAAATTTTATCATCTGATCCCGCCATTTATCCGGCATCTTATCATTTTTATCCTTCTTGCAGTCCTGATCATTGATATTTTAGCAACCACGATCGTTGTCTTTGGAAAAAATATCGATAAACGACGTTGGGAATCTGCGGATGCTTATCTTACAAAGATCAGCGTGAAATTGAGTTCGTTGATAACATCTTATGTGGATCGTCGTGTTGAACGTGCTTATCCACAGCGTAAATTAAAACTGCCAACGATCCCAAAGACTGGTGTATTTGCCCAGGGATGCGGTTTTTATAAGGTGTTTTTGTTATTTTCCATCGGTTCTTTGCTTGGAGATATCATTGAAACGATCTTCTGTCGTTTGAAGATGGGCGTCTGGATGAGCAGAAGCAGCCTTGTATGGGGTCCTTTTAGCATTGTGTGGGGATTTGCCTTTGCTGGTGTTACATTGCTTCTATACCGCTATAAAGATCGTTCAGACAGCTTTCTATTTTTAACTGGTACTTTTCTTGGCGGTGCCTATGAATATCTCTGCAGCGTTTTAAGTGAAATCGTCTTTGGAAAGGTTTTCTGGGATTACAGTAAAATGCCTTTTAACTTGAATGGAAGAATCAATCTTCTTTATTGTTTCTTCTGGGGAATTGCAACCGTTGTCTGGTTTAAGAGGATTTATCCTTCTTATCCAATCTGATCGAGAAACTTCCGATTGCATTTGGAACTGTATTTACATGGATCATTGTCGTTTTCATGGTATTAAATATGTTCATGTCACTATCTGCCTTGATTCGTTATGATCAGCGTGACAAAAAAATACCTGCTTCTAATTTCTTTGAACGATATCTGGATACCTATTATAACGACCAGAAAATGGAACTCATCTATCCTAAAGCAAAGAAAGTGCATTGATCGAGGTACTTTTACAAAAACTTCTGATGCAGAAAAAGGGAATGAAACTAACATTTTGTTGTTTCATTCCCTTTTCTTATCTTTTCTTTAAAATATGATCCTATCCGATCACATCACTCATATCATACATACCTGCTTCTTTTCCTGCAAGATAAAGAGCTGCACTGACTGCTCCCTTTCCAAAATAGCTCTGCTGTATGCAGTATGTTTTAACTCAATAACTTCATCCTGTCCTGCAAAATGATCTCATGTTCTCCAACGATCGTTCCACCACGGACTGCTGAGATTCCAATCTCTTTCTTTGGACGCTGTTCTCTTCTCTGGCTTCTGTCATATACGAATTCATATTCGTTATTCAACGGCTCATTGACAGCTTCTGCAAGCGCGATTGCTGTTCCAGATGGTGCATCTAACTTTCTTCTGTGATGTTTCTCCACGATATCAATATCAAATCCTGCATCTGCTAATAACTTTGTCATAGATTTTAATACTTTGAATAATGTGTTAACTCCTAATGACATATTCGCAGAACGAAGAACTGCTGTCTTCTTACTTGCTTCATGAACTCTTTCTAACTGTTCATCGCTTAATCCTGTTGTACATAACACAACTGGAATCTGTCTCTCTACTGCAAAATCCAGTAAGCCATCAACGGCTGGTGCTGCGGAAAAGTCGATGATCGCATCAACTTCTACATCACACGCATTGATATCTGTAAATACAGGATAATCGTTGTGCCCATCATCCACACGGTCAACACCGCATGCCATAACAGCTCCTTCTGTCTCTTCTACGATCTTGCTGATCACCTGTCCCATGACTCCATTGCAGCCATGCATCATAATCTTAACCATCTTTTGTAACTCCTTAAAGAATTCCTGCTTCTTTCATTGACTGAATTAATACCTGTGCGTGATCCTCTTCCATCTCTGTTAATGGACGGCGAACGATATTTTTACAATATCCCATCTCTGCTACTGCACGTTTTGCAGGAATTGGGTTTACTTCGCTAAATAAGTTATGGATCACATCCATGTATTTTAACTGGATATCTAAACTTCCTTTGACGTCCCCTTCTAAGAACTTCATTACCATATCATGAGTTTCTCTTGGTGCTACATTGGATAATACAGAGATGACACCTTTTCCACCTAATGCTAAAAGAGGTACAACCTGATCATCATTTCCTGAATAAATATCTAAGCATCCGTCTGCTAATGCTGCAAGAGTTGCTACCTGACCGATATCTCCGCTTGCTTCTTTGATCGCTACGATATTATCAACACTCTTCGCGATCTTCACTGCGGTAGCTGGCTGGATGTTTGTTCCTGTTCTTCCTGGCACATTGTACATGATGATTGGAATGTCTACAGAATTACCAACTGTTGTATAATATTCTTCCAAACCTTTCTGTGTTGCTTTGTTATAGTATGGTGTTACGACTAACAGTCCGTCTGCTCCTGCTTTCTCTGATCTCTTGGCAAGGTTCAGTGCTTCATCTGTGCAGTTCGCTCCTGCTCCTGCGATAACTGGAACTCTTCCATTGACATGAGAAACACATGCACTGACTACTTCGATCTGCTCATCATGAGACATTGTAGAAGCCTCTCCTGAAGTTCCACAGATAACGATACTGTCTGTTCCGTTATCGATCTGAAAATCAATAAATTTCTCTAACTGATCATAATCCACCGATAAATCTTCTTTGAATGGTGTCACTAATGCAACACCTGCACCTGTAAAAATTGACATTTTTCTTTCCTCCTATCATCCTATGTAGCATCAACATTAAGATTCTTTGATCGTACTAATCTCATATACTGCATCTGCATATGGAATCAATGCTTCTGGAATCTGCCGTCCTGTCATGATGATCGTCTGGTCATCACTACGATTTTCTAACATCTCCACCAGTTCTTCGGTCTTTAATAGTCCAAGGTCCAAAAGTCCAAGCACTTCATCTAAAACGACCATGTCGCACTGTCTTGTATCTATGACTTTATGTGCATATTTTAATCCATTATAAATAAAATGATCTTGTTCTTTCTTCTCTTCTTCATTCAGATCCTCATACAATCTCTCGTACTTTTCAAAACGAAACAACTGTACTTCTGGTTCTAAACGTTTGAAAAAGCTTAATTCTTCGGTCTCCTTTCCTTTCAGGAACTGAACCATAATGATCTGCTTTTCCTGCCCGGCTGCTTTCACACACTGGCCGATCGCACAGGATGTCTTCCCTCTGCCCTGGCCACAGTATATTTCCACTCGTCCTTCCATCTTTTCACCTCAAAGAATCTTCCTTTTGTAGTAATATATTTGGTTTAGGATATTATATCATTTCTGATACTATAAATACAACTATTCTTCATCCTTTCATGAAACTCCAGTTTGTTTACTGATACCTCATATGCAACTCGTCTGATCAGTTCATTTTCTGAAACTCTTTTCTGATATTCTCTGCTTTGAATTCTTCCGATCAGCTGAATTCTTGAACCGATTTCAAGATTCCCTGCAAATCTCGCATTCCTTCCCCAGCAGATGCATGGTATGTAGTCGGATTTGCCATAGGAACGGTTCACTGCAAGCAAGATGTCACAAATCTCTCTTCCCAGCGGTGTCATCCGATATACTGGCTGCTTACAGATAAATCCATCTAAAATGATCTGATTCGGTCTGACTCCATCCATGCTTTCTATAAATTCCAGATCCCTGACGAATACAGATAAGATCAAATGATTACGATTCTCCTCGTGCTTGTTGAAGGAACGGAATTGGCCGCAAGCTCTTACAAGCATTCCTTTGTAATCTTTTGTCACATCAACGAGCCGCTCTGATATTAATAATGGTATCTCGTCTGTTGCTTCACTCAATCTGTTTACTAAAAGTTTGACTGTATAAAATCCTTCTCCGAAAATCTCATGGCTGTATTCAAACGCTGAATTGATACGTCCGCAAACCTCCACTTGATTATGATTGATTCCCTGCTCTGTCATACTCTTTCTCCCTTCTTGTGTTCTATTAGTATACTTTAAATCGTATTCCAATTTTGACACAATTAGAAGAAAAATCCTTCGACAAAGTTAGTCACACTTTTTCGACATGTTTTAAACGGCTTTCATACCGTGCATGATCTTATGAGAATTTTGCACGTTTTCTCATTGTTGGATCTAAGATCTTCTTGCGGATACGGATATTCTCTGGAGTGATCTCAAGTAATTCATCCGTATCGATAAACTCTAATGCCTGCTCTAAGCTTAAGATCTTTGGAGGAGATAATTTTAATGCATCATCTGATTCCTGAAGCACGTGTATTTGTAAGCTTCTTGCTGCGGCATACATTGATCTCGATATCTTCTGTTTTACCAGTCTGTCCGATGACCATTCCACCGTATACTTTCTCACCAGGTCCTACAAATAAAGTACCTCTCTCCTGTGCATTAAACAGACCATATGTGATCGTTTCTCCTGCTTCATATGCGATCAATGATCCCTGTTTACGATACTGGATATCCCCTTTGTATGGTCCATATCCATCAAACAGTGTATTTAAGATACCATTTCCTTTTGTATCTGTCATAAATTCTCCACGATACCCGATCAGTCCTCTGGATGGATAGAGAATTCAAGTCTTGCATAACCTCCATTGGCTGCTGTCATATTCTGAAGTTCACCTTTTCTCTGGCTTAACTTCTCAATAACTGCCCCTGTAAATTCTTCTGGAACATCAATGACGGCAATCTCCATTGGCTCTAATTTCTTACCATTCTCGTCATAATGATATAATACTTCTGCTTTACTGACTGCAAATTCATATCCTTCACGACGCATGTTCTCGATCAATACAGATAAATGTAATTCTCCACGTCCAGATACTTTATAGCTGTCCTGATTCTCACTTTCTTCCACACGAAGGCTGACATCCGTATTCAATTCTCTGAACAATCTGTCTCTGATATGTCTTGATGTAACATATTTACCTTCCTGACCTGCAAGAGGGCTGTCATTTACCATAAACTGCATAGAGATCGTTGGCTCTGAGATCTTCTGGAATGGAATTGCTTCTGCTCCATCCACATCACAGATCGTATCTCCAATTGACAGATCTGAGATTCCTGAGATCGCTACAATAGATCCTACCTGTGCATTCTTTACATCTACTTTATCAAGTCCTTCAAATTCATATAATTTTGTGATGCGGACTTTTTCTTTACGTTCTGGGTCATGAGCATTCACTACGATGCATTCTTTGTTGACCGCGATCTCACCATTATCTACTTTACCGATTCCGATACGTCCAACATATTCATTGTAGTCGATCGTACTGATCAATACCTGTAATGGTTTCTCTGGATCACCTTCTGGTGCTTCGATATGTTCAATGATCGTCTCAAATAATGGTTTCATATCTTTCTTCTCACCATCAAGATCTAATGTTGCGAATCCTTCTTTGGCTGATGCAAATACAAATGGACAGTCAAGCTGTTTATCCCCTGCATCTAATTCCATTAATAGTTCTAATGTCTCATCGACAACTTCATCTGGTCTTGCTTCTGGACGGTCTACTTTATTGACACATACGATCACAGACAGATCAAGCTCTAATGCTTTCTTTAATACAAACTTTGTCTGTGGCATTGGTCCTTCAAATGCATCAACAACTAATACAACACCATTTACCATCTTCAGTACACGTTCTACTTCTCCACCAAAGTCAGCATGCCCCGGTGTATCGATGATATTGATCTTGATTCCATTATACATAACTCCTGTATTCTTAGACAGAATCGTGATTCCTCTTTCTTTCTCGATGTCATTTGAGTCCATGACTCTCTCTGCGACTTCCTGATTGTCACGGAAGATTCCGCTCTGTTTTAACATCTCGTCTACTAATGTTGTCTTACCATGATCGACATGGGCAATGATTGCAATATTTCTCACATCTTCGCGCTTCATTTATATCCTTCTTTCTAGTATCTTTCTGTATCAGTTTCCATGGCATTTATAAAGCATGCAAGATTAAACTTTTTTATTCTATCACACTTCAATGAAAAGTTGCAATTTTATTATTTTGTACCAACGATATTCTTTGGCTTTTCTTCTATTATATGTTATATTTCTTATAGACCAGAAAAGGAGTTGGACATTATGAATTTACACGAACTAATTGATCGTTTGCATAAAGAGCATACATTGACAAAAGAAGAATTTATCACACTTATTAAAGAACGGAACGAAGAAAGCGCATCTTATCTTGCCTCTCTTGCCAGAGAAGAAGCTGTAAATATCTATGGAAATGGTGTTTTCCCCACGTGGATTAGTAGAATTTACGAATTACTGCAAAAATAACTGCTATTACTGCGGAATTCAAGGCAGCAATCCGAATGCAAATCGTTATCGTCTGTCAAAAGAGGAAATCCTTTCTGCCTGTGAGAATGGTTACCAGCTTGGATATCGAAGCTTTGTTCTTCAAGGCGGTGAGGATCCTCATTATACAGATGAAGTTATGGTTCCTATCGTGCAGAGATCAGAAAGCGCTACCCTGATTGTGCCATCACACTTTCTCTTGGGGAACGCTCCAAAGAAAGTTATCAAAAATTATATGATGCAGGGGCTGATCGTTATCTGCTTCGACATGAAGCTGCTGACCCAGAGCTTTACCAGAAACTCCACCCAGAAAGTCTTTCTTTAGAAAACCGGATCCAGTGTCTGTGGAATCTAAAAGAAATCGGCTATGCTGTAGGAACTGGATTTATGGTTGGAGCCCCTTATCAGACGGTTGAGAATCTTGCAGACGACCTGCTATTTATCAAAGAACTTGACCCACAGATGGTCGGAATCGGTCCTTTTGTTCCACATCACGATACAAGATTTAAGGAATTTCCTTCTGGAAGTGTGGAACTTACCACATATCTTGTGAGTATTCTTCGTCTGATGAATCCTCATCTTTTGCTTCCTTCCACAACAGCACTTGGTACGATTGATCCTCGTGGAAGGGAAAAAGGAATTCTTGCAGGTGCAAATGTTGTTATGCCGAATCTTTCTCCTGTTGCAGTAAGAAAAGATTATTCTTTATATGACAATAAGATCTGCACTGGAGAGGAAGCTGCTGAATGTGCTGGCTGTCTTGGAAGACGTCTTGCCAGTATTGATTATCAGCTTGTATTCAGCCGTGGAGATTATATCGAATAACCTGCTTATCAGCAGTTATGAAAAAATCCTTGCATAGGGGATTCCATCGGAATTTCCTATGACATGAAAAAGCGTGTAGAATCTTTGAAATCCTACACGCTTTTATTCTGTCTTTTATCTGTTAAGAAATTATCTTCTTCTACTCTTTAATAAGAACTCTGGAATGTTGATCTTAGAGCTTTCCTGTTCGATCTCTTTCATCTCAGGTTCAGAAACATAGCTTGTTGTCTGTACTGGCTGTTCTTCCTCCATGACCTTTCCATTATGTAATGGCTGCCCTGAAAATTCCGGAGCCTGCTGTGTCTGCTGTACTGGCTTCTTCGCTGCAGCAAATCCAGTTCTTGCATTCCCTGTAATATCTGCGGATTTGATTCCTGTTGCGATGATCGTTGCACTGATCTGATCTCCAAAATCTGCATTGACTGTACCGAAGATGACATTGACATCGTCTCCTGCTTCGTCTTTTAAGTATTCCACAGCCTGCTGTGCTTCTAACATTCCAACCGCTCCTGCGAAGTTGACGATCACATCTGTAGCTCCAGCAACAGTTGTCTCAAGCAATGGACTTTCCATCGCTGTCTTGATTGCTTCAAGTTCTTCGTCTGCAACACCCATACCGATATGTGCAATACCTTTATCTCTCATAACTGTCTGAATATCAGCAAAATCGACATTGATCAATCCTGGATTGTAGATCATATCTGTAATTCCCTGTACACCCTGCTGCAGTACTTCATCTGCTTTCTTCAGTGCATCTGGGATCGTTGTTCTCTTATCACAGATCTGTAACAACTTGTCATTCGGAATGACGATCATTGTATCCACCTGATCCTGAAGGCGTGCAATTCCTGACATTGCATTGTTCATACGAGGCTTTCCTTCAAATGTAAATGGTTTTGTCACAACTCCTACTGTTAAAATTCCAAGTCCTTTGGAAATCTCTGCAATGATCGGTGCTGCACCTGTACCGGTACCTCCACCCATTCCACATGTTACAAATACCATATCTGATCCTTGAACCAATTCTGTGATCTCTTCACGATTCTCTTCAACCGCTGCTTCCCCGATCTCAGGTTTTGCTCCTGCTCCAAGTCCCTTTGTCAGTTTCTCCCCGATCTGAATCTTTGTTCCTGCTTTACATAAAGATAAAGCCTGTCTATCTGTATTCACACCCACGAGTTCAACACCCTGGACATTCTCATCTACCATTCGGTTTACCGCATTGTTTCCTGCTCCACCGACTCCTATTACTAAAATCCTTGCTTGTGTGTTCTCAACACTAGGCATAATCTCAACCACGTTGTTCCTCCTTCACGCCATCTATGTTAAAATGACTCCCTTAAATTCTGTACACTAACTTAATGATACCTTCTTTACTAAGTTTTTCAACTCTTTTTTGGTTGAAAAACAGCAATTTTGTGGTCCTCGCTAAAGTACTTCATGTCAATAGTTCCACTTTTCCCTTTTACTTTCTTAAGCATCCCTGCTAATTCAGAAATCTTGATATCAATATCCTTTTTATTATAAAGATCAACCGTTATCTTATCGCTGATCAATAAGGCATTTCCATCTTCTTTGATATAAATCTGATCGATCGGAAGATTATATTTATCAATTGCAGTCGTAAGTTCTAAAAGATAAGAAAAAACTTTCTCTTTCTTGACTGGAATCTTCTCCTGCATGACCAATTCATCATATTTAAGTCCAGTAACCAATGGAACATCGTCATATTTCTTTTCATAGCTTTCCAATGCATAACCATTTTTATCAAAATAGACGTATTTTCCATTATACAGAAGCATCCAGCCCTCTTTTTTTCTTTTACCTCGACCGTGATCGTATCTACCGGTTGATCTTTACATGAATCGAATCTATAAACGGCAGAAGATCTGGTGATGCAATCTTACATTTTAAGAAATATGCAACCGAGTTATCAATATATCCATTCTCTACAACTGCCTTTTTAACTTCTGCTTCTGTATAATAACTTAATCCAGAAATTTTGATCTGTTTTGTTTTACACGTCCCTGCAATGATCACAACCGTAAGGATCAAAACTGCAACGATACCAAGCAGTATTTTCTTCCCTGATAGTTTATGTACTTTATTCTTGTTTTTATGCTCATCCATACGAATGACTTTTTTTTCTTCCATCACACTCACCCTTATCTTATGTGAATTTTCTTAGAAATTGATAATACGATTCCCATTTCGATCATGACAACAAGGATCGATGTACCTCCATAACTGATAAATGGAAGTGGAATTCCTGTCGGTGGGATCGTGTTTGTTACAACAGCAATATTGATAAATACCTGAATTGCGATATGTGTCATAAAACCGATCACAATCAGTGATCCAAATAAGTCTTCTGTATTCAGTGCAATTAAGAGCATCCGAAAGATCAGTGCCACAAACACAAGGATCAGACAAACTGCCCCGAACAATCCTAATTCTTCACAAATGATCGAAAAGATCATATCATTGTGTGATTCTGGAATAAATCCCATCTTCTGCATACTCTGCCAAGTCCTTTTCCAAAAATCCCACCGGAACCGATCGCATATAATGCCTGCATCGTCTGAAATCCTTTTTGTGACTTTCTGGATGCAGCCAAATCTGTACACGCTCGTTTCGATAACTATTTGCCGTCAACAGATACACGAACAAGAGTATTATTCCACCGCCTGCTGTTAACATAAGTTCTTTCATCTTCGGACTTACCACAAACAGCATGACACCGATCATCGAACACACGACAAGTGCTGTACTTAAGTTCTGTGTAACGATCAGAGCAATGATCGGGACCGTTGGAAGAACGATCACGATACTATCTTTGAATGTTCGGATCTTATGAGCATTTGCTGATAATCTGTTCGCGAGATAGATCACAACCAGAATCTTAGATACTTCTGATGGCTGAAACTGAAATCCTGCGATGCTGATCCAGCGGACTGCACCCTTCTTTGCTGCACCTATGATCAACACAAGAACTAACAGTACGATACTAGCCCAATAACAGCCATTTCCAAACTTCTCACTTTTTATGATGTGGTAATCTAGTTTACAGCATACAACCATTGCAACCGCACCTAACACTATCGCAACTGCCTGCCTTAACAGCCAGTGATAGGAATTTCCATATGTGACAGTACTCTTATATGAACTTGTACTATAGATCATAACCAGACCAAAACATATCAGAAATATTACCAGAAACAACATCGGATAATCAAAGTATCTTTTGCCGGCCATATATTTTTCTTTGATGCGATTTGCCACTTTTTAGTTCTCCTTTAATTTTCTGACACAATCTTTGAAGATATCTCCCCTGACTTCATAATTCGGAACATTCCCCAGCTTGCACATGCAGGTGATAATAAAACTGCTTCTCCATCTTGGGCTTTTCCTGCAATGTATGAAACTGCTTCTTCCATAGAATCAACAAACTTGATCTTATCAAATCCATGTGTTTTTGCACAATCAGCGATCTTTGGTGCTGTTACACCCATCAAGATCAGTTCTTTAACTTTTCCGTCAAATGCTTCGATCCACTCATCATATGTAGATTTCTTGTCATATCCACCACCGATCAGCCATGTTGGGCGGTTCATTGCTTTGATTCCTTTGATCGCTGCATCTGGATTCGTTCCTTTAGAATCGTTATAGTATGCAACACCTTTCACTGTATCCACATATTCAATACGATGTTCTACACCTTTAAACCTCTTGATTCCTTCTTTGATATATGAAACTGGAACTCCCATAGAATAAGTCACTGCGATCGCTGCTAAAATATTTTCATAATTATGGTCTCCTAACAGATTCACATCATCTAATGTACATACGATCTGTTTCTTTCCATTTTCTTCGATGATAAATGCATCACCTTCCATGGAAACCCCTTCTTTTATTTTATGATGCAAACTGAAAAACAGAACTGTTCCATTCGCTCTGTCTGCCATAGCTCTTGTTGTATCATCTTCATAATTTAATACCATTACCTGGTCTTTTGTCTGGTTTTTTCCAATGGATTCTTTTGTCTGTGCATAAACTTCTACTGTACCATGACGATCCAAATGATCTGGTGTGATATTAAGAACTGCACATACATCCGGTTTAAAATCAACGATCGTTTCTAACTGGAAACTGCTGATCTCTGCAGTTGTTACACTGTCCTCTTTTGTATCAAGCGCAACACTTGTATAAGGAATTCCGATATTTCCGACAACAAAACTGCTTTCATAATATCCTTTCATGATCTCTCCAGTCAGCGCTGTTGTCGTTGTCTTTCCGTTGGTTCCTGTGATCGCTGCGATTCTTCCTTTGGATGCCTGATATGCTAATTCAATCTCACTCCATACTGGCTTTTCCTGATCACGAAACATCTGTGCGATCGGTGCATTTACTGAAATCCCAGGACTTAACACTAATAGATCGAACTTACTTACATCTTCTTTTGTGATATTTCCTAAGATTAATGGAATCTCTTTCTTTTCATATAATTTCTCATAAAGTGCCTCTTTCTCAAGGTCTTCCTTTCCATCATACAGACTGACATCTGCACCTGTTTTTAAAAGCAGATTGACAGAACCAATTCCACTTTTTCCTGCTCCTGCTACTAAAAAATTTCTTGCTTGTATCTATCATTTCTTTCTCCTTACTAAATCGCTACCAGTCCGATCAGGCAACAAACTGCCGTGGTGATCGCAAAGATTGCTACAACCTTTGTTTCTGGCCATCCTGACAATTCAAAATGATGATGGATCGGTGCCATTTTAAATAATCTTTTTCCTTTTGTCATTTTAAAATATAATACCTGTGCCATAACAGATAATACCTCGATCATATAGATCAATGCAACAATTGGGATAAATAAAGACAGGCGAAGCATCAATGCTGTTGCTGCCACAAATCCCCCAAGTGCAAGCGAACCTGTATCTCCCATAAACACTCTCGCCGGATATACATTAAATACTAAAAAACCAAGAAGTGAGCCAACCGTCGCACAAGATACCGGCCAGATTCCAGCTGCCAGATCATTATGCCCCATTCCAATGGCTGCCACTGTAAAAAATGTTGCGATCAATACCGTAACACTTGATGCAAGTCCATCCAATCCATCCGTAAAATTAGCTCCATTCACAGTTCCTAACAAAATGATAAAAACCGCTGGGATAAAAAATACTCCAAGGTTTAAATATTTACCATGTGTAAAAGGAATCAGCATCGAAGTTCCTGTCTGCGTGTAATTTATCAAATAATACGCAAAGATTCCTGTGACTATGATCTGCCCAAACATCTTCTGCCAGCCCGCAGTCCCAGGTTCCTTTTCATAACTACCTTGATGTAATCATCGATAAATCCGATAAATCCAAATCCCAGCGTCACAAACAGCACCGGGATGATCATCGGATATCTTCTAACATAAAATAACGATGCGATTACGATTCCAAGTAATATGATCAGTCCTCCCATCGTCGGAGTCCCTGATTTCTTCAGATGTGATTCGGGTCCTTCTCCCCGGATAAACTGACCGAATTTTAATTTGTGTAAATACCTGATCATCATCGGGCTAAGAAGTACGCTGATAAAAAAGGCAATTAAAACTGGTTTTACAATACCATAATTCATGTCGCCACCTCATTTGTTCTTGTTTCGTCTACGGTTCTTTTTTATCTGGCGTATATTCTTTATAAATCCCCATGTATGGAAGTGCAGTTTGAAACACACTTCTCATCACAGGGGCTGCGATCGTTCCTCCATAGTAAGTTCCATGTGGTTCATCGATCAACACGATCCCAATGATCGCAGGATTGTCTGCTTTCGCAAATCCTAAAAAAGAAGAAATATATTTTCCATTTCCTCTTGGAAGTTTCTCACTGGTTGCCGTCTTTCCCCCAATGGAAAAACCATCCATCCGGCAGTTTCTTCCTGATCCATCGGAAACAACTGCTTCTAACAATTCTTTCATCGTCTCCGATGTCTGTTTTTTTATGACACCTTCTTTCACTGAATAAAAAGCTTTTAATCTTGTTCCATCCTGCTTCTGAACATATCTTCCAAAATGCGGTGTGATCAGCTTCCCGCCGTTGATCACCGCACTGACTGCTCTTAACAGCTGTAACGGTGTGATCTGTATGGACTGTCCAAAAGACATCGTTGCAAGTTCTACTGCACCGACATTCTTCTTTTGATGCATGATCGAAGATGCTTCTCCAGGAAGGTCAATCCCTGTTTTCTCAAACAGCCCAAGCTGGCGGAATGTCTGATACATTCCATCCACACCAACTCTGGCACCGACATCCATAAATACTGGATTACAGGAATTCATAACACCTTCTTTAAATGTCTCACTTCCATGTCCTCCGACTTTGTGACACCGGATCTTGCGATCCTCCACAATCCGAAATCCTGGACAATTAAAATGATCATTCACGCTGACTTTCGATGATTCCAGTCCTGCAGTCGCCGTTACGATCTTAAAGACCGATCCCGGTTCATAAGTATCATTTAAACAGGAATTCCGCCACTTCTTATTGAGATATTCCTGTTGTTTCTTACTATTTGCCTTTCTTTTCTTTGCTGACAAAGAAAAAGGATCATTCAGATCATATTCTGGAACATTGACCATTGCATAGATTTCTCCATTCTGTGGATTCATCAAGATCATGGATACCTGTTTTGCCTTCTTCTCTTTCTTCACCTTCTTACATGCCTGCACGGCATAATTTTGCAGATTCACATCAAGCGAAATATAAAGATCCCCTCCGGCAACTGGTTCTTCCCTCTCTTCATATGCTCCATCGATTTCTATGCCGCTTCCATCTGTCAGTGTCCGGATCCTTCCAGACTTTCCTTTGAGATATCGATCATAAAAAACCTCCAGTCCAATGATTCCCTGGTTATCTCCTCCTGTAAATCCAAGAACTTTCGATGCCAGGTTATTATATGGATATACTCTTTTGTAGTCTTCATCCACCTTGACCCCGTCAAGTTTAAACTTACGGATACGGTCTGCGATGTCTTTTTCTACATTACTTTTAATTTTTTCCCTTACTGAATTTTTATATACTTTTTTTCGGATCAAAGATTCTTTGATCTTAAGATTCTCAGATAAGACCTTTATTACTTTTTCCCTGTCGGTCACCTGAGAATATATCACAGAAATCGAATAGACTGCTTTGTTCGAAGCGATCTTTACGCCATTTCTGTCGTAAATACTGCCTCTTGGCGCTTTAATCTCCCGGTCTCTTTGATGCAGGTTTCTGGCTAAACTTAAATATTTATCCGCCTGAGCGATCATCACATAAGAAAGTTTTATCGTCACAACCAAAAACCCTGTGAAAAATGCAGCCGTGACAAGCAACAGTTTTTTCTTTGCTTTCGTCCTCATTTTTATCTCCATGATCCCTGTCTTAATATAAAGATTATGAAAATAAAATGATGATATTACTTTTTGCTGCTTTTCGCAACATTTAATTCCTTGAGTGATCCTTCTAATACCTTCTTTGCGATTTCAACTGCAAGTCCTGTATTCGTCTGAGAATCCCTCTGAATCTCATCGATCACAACATAAACTAGCACCTGTGGATTCTCCACTGGAGCAAATCCACAAAAAGATACGATATAAGTTCCTGCACTTCTTGGAATCTTCTGTGCAGTACCAGTCTTACCACCAGCTGTATAATCTTTCATCTTTGCCTTTGTTCCAGTTCCTGAATCAACAGTTTCTTTCATGTATTTTCTTAATTTATCCGATGTCTCTTTTGAGATCGTCTGTTTCACTAACGTCGGCTCTATATTGCTGACAACTTCTCCATTACTGCTTCGAAGTTGTTTGACCACATGCGGTTTGTAATAATTTCCTCCATTGATCAGAGAACAAAATGCACTTCCCATCTGGATCATAGAGCAGTTAAATGACTGTCCAAAAGAACTTGTGGCAAGATCTGCGGCTGTCATATCTTTTGCATCATGAAGAAGCGATGCTGTCTGTGCTTCTCCAGGAAGATCAATCCCTGTCTTATTCCCAAAATTGAAATTCTTCTGATATCTTGCGAATACATTCTTGCCTTCTTTGGCTGCAATCTGCATCAATGCATCATTGCACGATAATGAAATACTCTGAGACAACGTGATCAATCCATGTCCGCTTCTATGAGAACAGTGGATAGTATGCGGTCCAACCTTCTGGTATCCATCACAATAATAAGTTTCATTGCCCTTTAAGATTCCTTCTTCAAGACCAGCTGCTACCGTAAATGGCTTATATGTTGAACCTGGTTCAAAAGCATTTGATACAATTGGATTCTTCCAGATTTCATTAAATGCTTTTGTCTTTTCTTTCTCACTCATCTTATTAACTTGACTTTGTGAGTATTTCTTTAAGAGATTCTTATCATCTCTTGGGCTTTCCAGATTATAGGAAGTAGAATTTGCCATTGCATAGATCTCTCCATTATTGGGATTCATCACAAGAATGCTGCTTCCCTTACTTCCATATTTCTTTTCAAACTTAGAAAGCTGATCTTCTGCCAGTTTCTGAATATTGGAGTCAATCGTTGTGACAACTGTTTTCCCATTCTCTGGCTCCACAATGGAGCTATCCTGTTCTAATTCTTCGTTTAAATATTTATATTTTCTTCCATCGACGCCTGATAAAGTACTGTTATAATACTGCTCTATCCCTCCAGTTCCGATCGTACCGTCTGATATAAAGCCAATGACCTGGCTTGCCAGTGACTGATTCGGATAACGACGTTTGTATTTTTCATTAAATACGATCCCTGAGACATTCTCTGCTTTGTCTGAAGCGATAAAATCTTTCAGATCTGCGATCTGACTATAAGAAAGTTCTTCTCGATATACAGAATAGTAAGAATCTTTATGTCTTTTTATAAATTTTAACAGCTTATCTTCATCTAACTTCATATATTTATGAAGTGCATCAATGGTTGATTTCTGTACCTCTTCGGATCTTAAAATATTCTTTGGTTCTAAAACCAATGTATACATCTTCTGGCTGGTTGCTAATGTATTTCCATCACGATCTAAGATATCTCCCCTTTTATACGGAAGCGTTTCACTAGAATAATTCTGCTGTGATAATACCTGTCTTTTGTAAATTCCGTTCTTAAATATACTAAAATAGATCAATCTTCCAATCAGTAGAACAAAAAGAAGTGCTATGATTCCGCACGCGATCATCGTACGTCGTTTCATAGCATCATTTAATCGTTTGATAGGTTTTCTTCTTTTCTTCAAGTTTGCCACCTCTTAGTCTGCTTTTGGTATCTTCCCGTACTGGCGTATGTATTCTGCATCCTGGCTCTCATAACGAAGAGTATGTTTGGAATCTGGTTTCACCATTCCATATTTCTTTGCCGCAGTTTCTACAGTATCAAAACGAATACTCTGTTCAATCTCAAGATTCAGATCTTCATTCTCTACCTGCAGCGTGTTCAACTGTGTCTTTGCATCCGTAAGAGCCGCTTTTTGATTCAAAACTTTCGTACGCTCTGACAGATAAAAGAAACTTGCAACTGCGATCACACAAAGTCCCGCAACTAATACCTTGATAAAGGCCAGATCGATCGACATCGCTCTCTTCTGATTCTGTCTTGTTGACTCCTTTACCTGATGTTCTCTTCTTGGTCTTGCCTTTCTTGTCTTCCTTGGCTGTCTGCGCACTGGCTCTGCAGCAAGATCTTCTATCTTCCTTGCTGTGTTGCCATAGATCATGTTATATCGTTCTTGTCTCGTCTTGTCCATTGATACTCTCCCTTATTCTGCCCTTTCAAATACTCGAAGCTTGGAACTTTTTGCTCTCTTATTGTACTCTAGTTCTTCTTCCCCTGGAATGATCGGTTTTCTTGTTAACTGTTTTCCTTTCGATACGTTGCCACATACACATACTGGGAAGTTTGGCGGGCATGTACAAGGATTCTCATTCTTCTTAAAAGCTCGTTTGACGATACGGTCTTCTAAAGAATGGAAGGTAATGATACATAATCTTCCACCTGGATTTAAAAGATCGATCATCGCATCAATGCTGTCTTTCAATACATCTAATTCTCTGTTACATTCGATACGGATCGCCTGAAATGTCTTCTTCGCCGGATGTCCTCCAACGGCTCTGACTTTCATCGGAATCGCACTTTTGATGACTTCTATTAACTGTCCGGTCGTCTCGATCGGACTTTCTTTTCTCTTATTCACGATATGTTTTGCAATGTTCTTTGCAAATTTCTCTTCGCCGTAGTCTCTGATTATATGGAATAGTTCCATCTCGGAATATTCATTGACAATATCTCTTGCAGTCAGTGACTGTCTCTGATCCATTCTCATATCAAGCGGAACATCTTCTCTGTAAGTAAATCCACGTTCCTTCTCATCTAACTGAAAGGATGATACCCCAAGATCTAACAAGATTCCATCAACATGTTCGATTCCAAGATCATGTAACACTTTCGGCATGTTTACATAATTATCACGCACGATCGTTACTTTGTCCTTAAACGGTTCTAACCGCTTCGTGCTTGCAGCAATCGCATCCGCATCCTGGTCGATCCCGATGTATCTTCCTTTCTCTGATAGTTTCTGGCATACATGATATGCATGTCCGCCTCCGCCCAGAGTCCCATCCACATAGATTCCGTCTGGTTTAATATGTAGTTCTTCGATCGTTTCGTCTAATAAAACGGAAATGTGTTTAAATTCCATAATCCACCTAACTTATATGCTTAATCCTAATTCCTGCATGCTGGCTGCAATATCATCCATATCCTCATAAGAATTGTTCTCAATCCACTTCTCCTTACTCCAGATCTCGATGCGGTCAGCCATTCCTGTTAATACAACTTCTTTCTTCATCTGAGCAAATTCCCGAAGTGTCGCTGGGACTAAGGTTCTTCCCTGCTTGTCCATCTCACATGGAGCTGCCCCTGCCATGAAAAATCTCGAAAACTTTCTGGCATCTTTATTAATAAGTGGCAAAGTTTTTAGCTTCCCTTGAAAACTTTCCCATTCGTTTTGTGTGAACACAAACAGGCATCCATCCAATCCCTTTGTCATCACAAATTCCTGACCTAATTCTTCCCGGAATCGTGAAGGAATGATCAGCCTGCCTTTTGCATCAATCGTGTGATTAAATTCCCCCATAAACATGGACATCACCACTTTCCACCACTTCTTACCACTTATAAATTTCATTTTATACGATAGACTTATAAATTGCAAGGAATAATCCACAATCAAATCTTAGTTTTTTCTTAGAAATCCTTGTTTTTTTGCACAAAAAAGAAGGGATTCCCTAAAAGTGGTTTTATTTCCCTTCTTTTTGTGTCTTATTTCGTTATTTTCTTCCTTTTATATATGATAAATGCCGTTCCAAATACTGCAAGGATCAGTGCTAAAATCTGGGATACCCTGATCCCTGTAGATCCGATCATCAGGAATCGGTCCTTAATCCTTCAATCAAAAATCTTCCGATTCCATAACCAATACAATAAATGGCAATCAATTCTCCATCAAATTTCTTTCTCTTCGTAAAAAAGAAAATGATCAACAGTAGTAAAACAAGATTCCACATAGATTCATATAAGAATGTCGGATGTACCTGAATAAAGGTTGCTGCTTCATTTCCAGATACAACATAAGTTGCCTTATCATACAATCCATTGGATACGATCTCATCAATCCTTCCGTGTTCAATAAAGAAATTTGTCGGAATCTGCATTGCAAATAAACTGTTGGTATATGATCCAAACGCTTCTCTGTTAAAGAAATTGCCCCATCGTCCAAGAATCTGACCGACAAGCAGCCCTTTTACCGCCACATCTCCAAACTGAAGCATAGATAAATGTTTCTTCTTGCAGAAGATATATAATGTGATTGCACCTGCGATCACACCTCCATAAATTGCAAGTCCTCCATTTCTGATCTGTATGATCTCTGACAAATGATTCTTATAATAATCCCATGAAAAGATCACATAATAGAGTCTTGCTCCTACGATCGCCGGAATGATCATCGTGATCAGATAGTCAAAGACTAATTCCGGATCAAATTTATTTTCATGTTTTGCTGCGTAATAAGAAACGATCAATCCAAGCAAGAATCCTGTTGCAATGATCATTCCATAATATTTGATCTCAAACCCTCCAATATTGATTCCATCACCGACATTTTTCAGTACGATCCTAAATGTGGGAATCTGATTTGATGTTCCATCACTTTTCTTCCTTTCTAAAGCCTCGTTTTGTCTCTTCTTTGTTTTGTTACTCAAATCAAAGATATCTTATCCCATTTCTCTTTTCTTTTCAAGTCGCTTATGGTAAACTATCTACAGTATGACCTTGGATATTTTTTCAAGGTCTGTTTTAAGAAATACCCATGAGAAAGGAAATTAATAGATTATGAAATTAGGAATCGTTGGATTACCAAACGTCGGAAAGAGTACATTATTTAACTCTTTAACAAAAGCCGGTGCTGAATCCGCTAACTATCCATTCTGTACGATCGACCCTAATGTGGGAATCGTAACAGTTCCAGATGCTCGTGTTGATTATCTGGCTGAGAAATACCATTCAAAGAAAGTGATCCCTGCAGCGATCGAATTCGTTGATATCGCAGGTCTTGTAAAAGGAGCTTCCAAAGGGGAAGGTCTTGGAAACCAGTTCCTTGCAAATATCCGTGAAGTCGATGCGATCGTTCACGTTGTTCGTTGTTTTGATGATGGAAATATCGTTCACGTTGATGGTTCTGTAAACCCACTTCGTGATATCGAAACGATCAACTTCGAGCTGATCTTCTCTGATATCGAAGTGTTAGACCGTCGTATCGCAAAATCAACAAAAGGATCAAGAAATGACAAATCTCTTGCTCACGAAGTTGAATTCTTATCTAAGGTAAAAGCTCATCTGGAAGATGGAAAGCTTGCTAAGACATTTGAAGTCGATGATGAAGAAGATCAGGAAATCTTAAATTCCTGCAACCTGTTAACGATCAAACCAGTGATCTTTGCTGCGAACGTTAACGAAGATGAACTTGCTGGAGAAGATAACGATTATGTAAAAGCTGTCCGTGAGTATGCTGCAGACGTTGATGCGAAAGTATTCGTCGTATGTGCTCAGATCGAACAGGAAATCTCTGAATTAGATGATGATGAGAAGAAAGAATTCTTAGAGGATCTTGGATTAGAAGAATCTGGTCTTGAAAAACTGATCTCTGCCAGCTACTCTCTTCTTGGACTGATCAGTTTCTTAACTTCCGGAGAAGACGAGACACGTGCATGGACGATCAAAGAAGGTACAAAGGCTCCTCAGGCTGCTGGTAAGATCCATACAGACTTTGAGCGTGGATTTATCTGTGCTGAGGTTGTTTCTTTTGAAGATCTTAAGGAGTATGGTACAATGCAGGCTTGTAAGGAGAAAGGGCTTGTACGTCAGGAAGGAAAGAATATGTTGTTAAGGATGAGATATTATTGTATTCCGCTTTAATGTA